>MDTA01176915.1_pt1 | contig 14533 bp, 13 predicted proteins | sample 811151 | NCBI WGS metagenome assembly MDTA01 (sample SAMN05326648, study PRJNA326480) | marine metagenome | isolation source: seawater | place: Indian Ocean: South | collected 2010 | reverse complement strand
TCTACAGATTTTGTCAAGCCAGCCTTTTCACCGCCAGTTAGCACATAAGCTAATTTATTTGCAATTAATTCATCATGCCCAGAGATTTTCCCTTGCGCTTTCAATCCTTTTACTACAGTAGCTATAGCTGTTCTTCCACCTGCCCCAGGAAGTTTTAAATCATCACGATATTTTGGTGGTTTATATCCATCAATTAATTCAAGAGCTTTTTGTTTTGCAGACCAAATGCGATGATCATTATTTAATATTATAGTATCTGACTTCAATAAATACCCTAAGTGTTTTGCTTCTTCAGCGCTGGTTGCTACTTTAGCAAAACCAACTGTTTCAAATGCTTTTTGAACAACTTGGAATGCATTGATTCTTCCGCTGCCATTTGAATTTTCCATTAAATTTAATAGTATGCGTAAGTTTCCACCTGCTCCAGGTATAAGACCAACACCTACTTCTACTGCACCAATATATAACTCTCCCAGGGCCACGCGATGAGACGCTGGTGCAGTTAATTCAAATCCTCCACCTAACGCAAGATGAAAGGGGGCGGTGACAATTGGAGATTCAAAAAATCTCATTCTTTGTGTTACGTCTTGAAGAATTTTTGTTCTTTCTTCTATTGTCTTATAATCATTGCTTTCACAATATTGAATTATTCCATTTAAATTTGCTCCTGCGCAGAAGTTAATTCCCTGGTGTCCAACGACCATTGCCTTAAATTTTCCTGCTTCGACTAAATCTAATCCATCTACAAGAGTCTGAATCATAGATCCATCTATTGGATTCAATGTCTATTGTAAGATCGAATGAAATTCACAACATAACACCCCATCCCCTAAATCTACTAAGCTCGCACTCCAGTCTTTTTTAACAAGACTTCCTTTAGATTTTTCTACAATTATATTAAGTGACTTTTCTTGCACTTCAGATTCTTTCATTGATTTGCTATTAAAATCAAAAAAAGTTTTTTTACCACTTCCAATTTTATAGAAAGTTTTTTGTCCAGAATCTATCATATCAGTTACCCACTGTGGAACAGACTTTCCATCTTTAATCATACGATCGACAGAATTTTCTATGCCAATAGCATCCCAAGCTTCAAAAGGTCCAAGTTCCCATCCATATCCCCATTTCATTGCATTATCTACATTTACAATATCATCACTTATTTCAGGAATGCGATTCGCAGAATAAATAAGCGAGTCAGAGGTTACTTCCCAAAAATACTTACCAGCTTTATCATCGCTCATCGCTAATGCTTTTAATCTTTCACCAACATTTTGGCGATCTTTTGCTAAGCGGAAGCCATCAAACTTTACTCTTTTTTGAGGGCCATATTCACCTGTTTTAAGTTCCACTGAAAGTATTCCATCATCTGTTTTTTTATAAAAACCTGCTTTAGTTTTTTGCCCCAATCTTCCAGAATCAATCAGTGTTTGAAGGATTTCAGGTGCTTTTAAAACTTCCCTAGCTTCATCATCTGATAAGTTATTATAACTTGTTGCTGATACATTCGCATGCACATCTAATCCTACTATATCCGTAGTACGAAATACACCGCTTTTTGGGCGACCAACAATCGTTCCTGTGAGCTTATCAACTTCTTCACAAGTTAGCCCCATTTTGATAGCTAATTTTATTGCATTGTTTCCTCCGTGAACACCAATACGGTTACCAACAAAATTTGGCATATCTTTTGCATGGACAATTCCTTTACCTAAAATATCCTCTCCAAATGTTGCCATATCATTATAAATATCAGTTGATGTATCAGGACCTTTAACTAACTCTAATAATCGCATATATCTTGGAGGGTTAAAAAAGTGTGTAATTAAAAATCTACTTTTTACATCATCTGACATAACTTTTGTTAAATCACCTAAAGGGATGCCAGAAGTATTCGAACTAATAATTGCTGTATTTTTTATATAATATGCAATATTATTATAAACTGAATGTTTTATATCTAGCTTTTCCGCAACTGCCTCAACAATCCAATCAGCATCTTTAATTTTATCTAAGTGATCATCGTAGTTGCATGCTTCAATTAATGATACATTTTTAGGTTTATATAAAGGAGCTGGCTTTAAAGTGCTTAGTATCCCAACACCTTTATCAGCAAGTTCTTGAGAAATATCAAATAAACAGGAGGAAATTCCTGCATTTGCAAGATGTCCTGCAATTTGTGCTCCCATCGTACCTGCTCCTAGTACGGCAACTTTTTCGATTTTATTCTTCATTATACCCTCAGATTATTAACGCTTAATTATTGTTGCAATTCCTTGACCGCTTCCAATGCACATGGTAGCAAGTCCAATATTTGTATTTTGTTGTTCCATTACATTTAAAAGAGTTGTCATTATTCTAGCACCGGAACAACCAAGAGGGTGTCCTAACGCAATGGCTCCGCCATTTAAATTCACTCTTTTTTCATCCCAGCCACCTTTACGAATAACATATAATGCTTGCGCTGCAAACGCTTCATTTAATTCAATCGTTTCAACATCATCCATATCTAGATTTGCTTTTTTTAATGCTTTTTCAACTGCAGGTAGAGGTCCCATACCCATCCGATCCCAATGAACTCCAGAAACTGCTCTTGAAACAAATTCTGCTCTGGTTTTAAGCCCATGTTCAGACGCAAAGGATTCACTTGCAATAAGAATAGCGGATGCCCCAGCAGAAATGGGGCTGCTTGTTGCTGCAGTTATAGATCCATTTTCCATAAATGCAGGATTTAAACTTTTAATTTTTTCAACATTTGGTTCTCGAGGACCATCATCTTTTTCTACAGTACATTCACCATATTTATCTACAGGAATTATTTCATTTTCAAATTTTCCTTTTTCAATTGCATCTAAAGCTTTTTTATGTGAATTGATAGCAAACTCTTCTTGTTCATCTCTTGAAATACTTAAATCATTAGCCAAATTTTCTGCAGTTTCTCCCATCCCAATATAAAATTCTTGCTCAGCCAGTTCTGGATGGAAATCAGGAGCAAAACCACCCATTGGAACAGAAAACATATCTTCTACTCCAGCAGCTATGCCTAAATCTATATCCCCACTTTCAATAGAAGTGCTAACTTGATGGGCTGCATCCATGGATGATCCGCAAAACCGATTAACAACTTTTCCAGTAGATTCTATTGGTAGACCAGCTAGAACTCCTACAGATTTACCAATGATATGACCCTGTGGACCTTCAGGATATGCACAACCTACAATTACATCTTCTACTAATTCAGGTTTGATAGAATTATTTCTATCTAATAAACCTTTTACTACTTGACCTGCAAGGTCATCAGGGCGAATACCAATCATTGGACCATTTTTTAATCCAATTGGTGATCGTACTGCATCAATTATAACTGATTTACTCATTTTTAACTCCTAGTATGGATAACCATTTTTTAAATACGCGTATTCTGCAATTTTTGTTTTTAAACCAAGTGTATTTGTTGGTAAATACATTCTTTCTCGAAATGAATTTAGCTGTTCATGAATAATAGGACTTAAGTCGCCATTATAGATAGCTTTAAGCGCTTTTTCTGCATCTAAAATCATTCTTTGACTCATTTCAGCAACAAATATTTTTGCTATATATTCAATACAACTATCTTTTGAAGATATAGAAAGCATCTTTTTAGCTCGAAGAATTGTGCTTTCAGCCACATAAATATCCATGAATATATTTGCTAATATATCTGCTATTTGTTGTTGGTGTTTTAAGTCTTGACCAAATTCACACAGTCCTTCATTCAGTAAGAAAAGGGCCAATCTTTTTGAGGTTTCCACAACATTACTTTCAGATAAGAGTGTATCGTTATCATCTTCTAACATTCCATTACTCATAAACTTTTCAATATCTCTAATAGCCTGTTGAATAGGAAGTTCTTCCATAAGAGATTTTTTCATGATATATCCAGTGATGATCTGGCGATTTATTTCATTTGTACCTTCCCAGATGCGATCGATTCGACAATCACGGTATAGCCTCGCCATGTCGTATTCTTCTATAAATCCATAGCCGCCCATCATTTGTAATCCACTATCAATGACTCTACCATTCATTTCACTACAATAGACCTTAGCCATAGAGGTCTCAATAGCATATTTTTCCATTGCCTCCCCCATCATGATATAATAATTAGGATCTGACTTATCAAGCCCATCAACTGCATCCTGGATCATACCGACTGTTCTATAAGTCATACAATCAGCAGAAAATGTCCCAATAACCATATCAGCAACTTTTCCCATAGTAGTATCAAATTGTGCAATTGGCTTACCAAATTGCCGTCTTTCCATAATATATTCAATAGAGGCACTTGTAGTTAACTTTAAACCGCCGAGTAATGAAGCAGCCATCTTAAAACGCCCCATATTTAATACATTAAAAGCGATGTGGTGTCCTTTTCCAATTTCATAAAGAAGATTTTCAACAGGTACTTTAGCATCTTGAAAAATTAAAGGAGTTGTAGATGATCCTCTCATGCCCATTTTATCATATTCAGGACCTTGCGTGAATCCAGGTGTATCCCTTTCCACAATAAAAGCAGTAAATTTTTCTCCATCTACTTTAGCAAAAACTGTAAACACATCAGCCCATCCACCATTGGTAATAAATACTTTTTCACCATTTAAAATATAGTGTTTACCATCATCAGATAGTTTAGCAGTGGTTGTCCCAGATAAAGCATCTGACCCCGCTGAAGGCTCTGTTAAACCGTAAGCGCCAATAGATGTACCATCTATTAATCTTGGTAAATATTTTTCTTTTTGCGCAGAGGTGCCAAACCATACAATTGGCAATGATCCAATACCTGAATTAGTTGACCAGCTAACAACAAAAGATGAGCATTCAGAATAAGATGAGGATTCGGCAACTATTGCTCCTGTTATTTTATCTAAATCCATACCTCCATATTCTTCAGGAACTTCAACACCCATAAGTCCTAATTCTCCTACTTTTTTAATAAGAGAGAATGTTAGTTCTTTGTTTTTTTTCTCCAGTTGATCTTTAACTGGAGCTACTTCTTCTTTACAAAAGCCTTTAACCATAGCTTCGATTTCTTTATGCTCATCAGTAAAGTCCTCACGTGAAAAAATAGTTGATTCATTAATAGATGTCGTTAAAAAACTACCTCCAGCAACTTTATTTAATGTATCTCGTTTCATTATGTGTCTCCTTTAATAATTATTTTTTCTTTAACAGGCCTGCTAAAATAAAATCTCCTAGAGTATTAAAATATTCTCTAGCGCTAACGTCATGATCATCAAAAAGTGTAAACCAATTAATCGTCTCAATATTCATCATAATTGATAATGCTGCAATTCTAGTATTTACATTTTTGAATTCTCCCGAAGATTTTCCATTAGAAATAATTGATTCAATTACTTCTAAAAAGGCAGAATATACTTTCTGCAGTTTTTTATGAAAATCATCATCCTTCTGTGCCATTGACCAAAATTCTGTTAAAGCCTTAAATGGCTGTGGATCTTTTTCATATTCATCGATAAAATAATTTAATATTTTTTTTAACTGGAGAGATGCTTTCTGATCCTTTTCCATAATCTTAGAGACCATATCACTATAACGCATAACCCAGTAGTTCACAAGATCAAGATAAAGATCTTTTTTACTTTTATAATACCAATATATTGCGCCTTTACTCATATTTGATGATTTCACTACATCATCGATACGGCTATTTTCATATCCATTTTGAGTAATTACTTCCATTGCAGCGTCTAAAATTTGATTCTTTTTTAAATCTTGTTTTATAGTATTCATAAAATAAACCGACTGGTCGGTCTATTTTAAATGATCTTCATTATTTTCACAAGAAAATTAATAATGTCTTAATCTTTACAATGAATTACATTTAATAATGACATTAGGTAAACGTAATTATGATTCGAATAATTAAAACCATTTCTATATTTCTATTAATATTACCAGTTAAATCTTATCAAATACTAATATCACCTTTATTTCCACAATCTTGTAGATTTCAACCAACCTGCTCAAATTATTTCATTGAATCACTAAAAATTTATGGTCCTATATATGGTTTTTGGTTGGGTGTTGTGCGTATTAGTAAATGTCATCCATGGGGAGGATATGGATACGATCCAGTACCGAATAAAAAATAATAATGAAGAAATTTTATGAAAGTTGATAAAACAATAAGCAAAATGTATTTTCAATGGTGCGCTTTTATTTCATTTTAATATTAATATGTATATCATGTTCAAAGCCGCCTGCACCAATTCCTCCAACACCAACAAAGATATCTCATCCAACATTGAATAATACTTCACCACTTTCTGAAGGTGTTATCAATCAGTATGATATCTGGCAGTTTTTAAATCAAAAACCTGTTGAGCCTGAAGTATTTGAACTTTTAGGTTTGCCAGATTCTGTATGGGTTTCAGATGATGAGAAATACAAAATATTGTACTATTATATTGAATTTCTTGATGATTATAACTCTGTTGAAATAAATGTGAAAACGATGAAAGTAAGTAGCTTTGAGTGGGATTAGCTTGGTAAAAATACAATGATTATTGATTTAAAAGGAAAGACAGCTTTAGTATGTGGAAGCACTCAAGGTATTGGTAAGGAATCTGCTGTTCAATTAGCAAAAAGTGGTGCACGGGTAATTCTTGCAGCGAGAAATAAAGAAAAACTTGAAAATATTAAACTAGAATTGGATGGTATTAATCAACAGGATAATGATTTTATTTGTGCAGATTTTGATGATGATAAATCATTATACAATAGTGTAAAAACTTATATATCTAATAAAAATATTATTCACATATTGGTGAATAATTCGGGGGGGCCTTTACCAGGGTCAATATTAGAATCAAGTTCTGAACAATTTATTGATGCTTTTAATAGACATTTAATCAATAATCATAATCTTTCAATTCTGTTGATTCCTGGAATGAAATCTGATTCTTTTGGCAGAATAATTAATATTGTATCTTTATCTGTAAAGCAACCAATACCAGATCTTGGAGTTTCAAATACAATTAGAGGCGCAGTAGCTAGTTGGGCGAAAACATTATCTTACGAAGTTGCTTCATATGGAATTACAGTTAATAATATTTTACCAGGATTCACTAATACTGAAAGATTAAAAAATTTAATTAAAAATATTGCAGTAAAACATAAACGTTCTATTATTGATGTTACTAAAGAAATGGAAAGTTCTATCCCCGCAAATAGATTTGCAGAACCTACTGAAACTGCGAATGCGGTTGCCTTTTTAGCTTCTGATCAAGCTAGTTATATAAATGGCGCCAGTATACCAGTAGATGGAGGTAAAACTCAATCACTATAAAGAATGAAGCATAATAAGATATATAAAAATATTTATTTAGTAAAATTTTTTCAAAATAACAGTATTCTGATTTGAACAAGAAACTATCATTTATTAAACTCAAAGTCTAAATGGCTCCCAATTCATATAAATTAGCACCATCAGTATTGTCTGCTGATTTTGGTGATCTGCGTGGCGCTATGGAGATTTGTCATAAAGGTGGGGCTCACTGGATTCATATCGATGTTATGGATAATCAATTTGTTCCAAACCTTACCATAGGTCCTCCAGTAGTAAAATCACTAAGGAAGTATACTGATAAATTTTTAGATGTTCATATGATGGTAGTTGAACCTGAGAAACTAGTGGAGCCTTTTGCTAGAGCTGGAGCTGATGGAATAACATTTCATATTGAAGCTGCAGATAATCCAGATCTTGTTATTGATCTAATTCGATCCACGGGAAAGCAAGTTGGTATTTCATTAAAACCGAATACTCCTCTTTCTACGCTTGATCCATATCTTGAAAAAATAGATTTAGTTTTAATTATGAGTGTGGAGCCTGGTTTTGGTGGCCAAGGTTATTTACCAGGTTCATCTGATCGAATTAAAGAATTAAAGTTAAAATTAAATGAAATGTGTCTAGACAGGGTAATAGTTGAAGTAGATGGTGGAATAAAATTAAATAATATGAAAGAAATCATCGATGCTGGTGCTGATGTATTAGTTGCTGGATCCGCAGTATTTGGAGAGCAAGATCCAATTCAAACGATTAAGGATTTTTATGCCCTCATATGAAGATATAAGTTCGTTTTCTAGTTGGTCTAAGGAAGATAAAGATTTATTTGCTGTAGCTGTTATTAAAGGCCTAATAATGGATACTGTACGAAATGCGAATTCTGGTCATACAGGTGGACCAATGTCATCTACTGATTTTGCATATATTTTGTTTTCAGAATATTTGAATTTTGATCCAGATAATCATAATTGGTTTAATCGAGATCGTTTTGTTCTATCAGCTGGACATGAGTCTGCATTACTTTATACTTTGTTAACTCTTATTGGATGGCTAAATATTGATGATCTACGTGATTTTAGACAACTACATAGTAAGACTCCAGGCCATCCTGAGGTAGACATTAAAGGAGTTGAAGCTACTACTGGTCCGCTTGGTCAAGGAGTCGCAATGGGGATAGGTATGGGTGTAGCAGAATCAAAATTGCGTAATATTTTCTCGGAAGATTCTAACAACAAATTAGAGCCCATATCTCATTATAATTATATTTTGGCGAGTGATGGAGATTTACAGGAACCAATATCAACAGGTGCTGCAGCATTAGCTGGACACTGGAGTCTATCAAAAGTAATTGTGTTTTATGATTCAAATGAAGCGCAAATTTCTGGTAATGTATCTCGTTCAGATTCAGCAAACTATGAATCTATTTTTGAAGGGTATGGATGGCATGTTCAAACAATTAATGGACATGATCATAAACAAATTTGTTCAGCCATTGAAAAAGCACAGGTTGTTAAGAAACCTAGTATAATTATTGGTAATACGATGATGGCGTATGGTGCGGCTGAAATGGAAGGCGATCATGAGACTCATGGCGCACCATTGCCTCAGGATGAAATTAATGCAACTAAAGAAAAGTTAGGTTTACCAAAAGATAAATTTTATTTGCCGGTTGAAGTTGTAAATCATTTCCAATCACGATTTTCTTTATTAAGGGATAATGCCTCAAATTGGAATGCGGAAATAATTGAATTAAAGAAAAATAAAGATAAAGATTTATTATGGAATGTGTGCATTGAAGGAAATTTACCAAAACTAAGCCTTCCAAACTTTGATGAAAACACTATGTTAGCTACAAGAAAAGCGTTTGGACAAACTCTAGATTCTTTTGCAGAGCAAATTCCAAATCTTGTAGGTGGATCAGCAGATTTAGAACCTTCAAACTATACAGGAAATTTTGCCAGTAAGTATGGAGATTTTCAAACTAAAAATAGAAGAGGAAGAAATTTAGCCTTTGGAGTTCGAGAATTTCCAATGGCAGCAATTTTAAATGGCATTCAACTACATGGCGGACTAAAGTCATTTGGTGGGACTTTTCTTGTTTTTTCAGATTATGAACGTCCAGCTTTAAGGCTTGCTGCTATTCAGAAGTTGGGAGTCATTCATGAGTTTACACATGATTCCTTTTATGTTGGTGAGGATGGGCCTACGCATCAACCAATTGAACATGCAATGTCACTTAGGGCAATTCCTAATTTTCAAGTATTTCGCCCATCGGATGCAAAAGAAACTTCTGTATGTTTTGATGTTGCTTTACAATCTGATAATACTCCTTCAGCCTTATTATTAACTAGACAGGGTGTTCCAGTTAGCAAGTTGGATTATAATACGATAAAAGAAGGAGTTCAAAGAGGTGCATATATAGTAAAGGAACCTAGTCAAAATCCTGATTTAGTTTTTCTTGCAACAGGATCAGAGGTAAGTCTTGCTTTAGAAGTAGCAAATTTAATTAATAATCGAAATATACGAGTTGTTAGTATGCCTTGTTTTGAATTATTTGAACAACAATCTGAATCGTATAAAAAAAGTATCATTCCTCATAGAGGCTGTATGAAAATTTCTATTGAAGCTGGAATCACAAATGGTTGGGAGAAATATATTGGTATTAATGGGTTATCTATAGGGATAAATCATTATGGGCTGTCTGCACCATATAAAGATTTGGCAGAGGAGTTTGGTTTTGTACCTGAAAAAGTAAAGAAAAGGATTTTAGATCACTTGGAACAATTATTATGATTATACATTTAGCAACAGATCATGCTGGTCTTGATCTTAAGAATACAATTAAATCTCATTTAACAAAAACTGGATATGAGATTAATGATCATGGAGCACATGAATATGATCCATTAGATGATTATCCAGATTTTATTTTTCCATGTGCTAAAGCAGTCGCAAAAGATAGTAATAGTAGAGGAATAATTCTTGGTGGATCCGGGCAAGGTGAGGCAATGGCCGCAAATAGGATAAAAGGAATTCGTGCAGCAGTTTACTACAATGGGCCTATGGATATTATAAAGCTATCTAGAGAACATAATAATGCTAATATCTTATCTCTTGGAGCTAGATTTATGACAGAAGATGAAATTTATAACGTTATTGATATGTGGTTAAAAGAGCCATTTGGAGGTGATAGACATCAAAGGCGAATAGATAAACTTGATAAATAGATTGTGTTATAACCATTTAATTAAATAATGGCCTTTTTATCAAATAAGGCAATATCAGAAGTTCTATACTGGGTCACTCGTAAAAAGTGGCTTATCATATCTTTCATTTTAAGTATATCATTATTTTATTTTCCATCTCCAGAAGGGCTGTCATCGGAAGGTCATCGTACCCTAATTATAGTTTTGATTGTCCTGATTTTAATTATTTCAGAATCAATACCATTGCCAGCTGTATCTATCTTAATATTAATAATGCAAGTAATATTAGGAGTTGACACTCCTGATGGAGTTGCATCAACATTTATGAGTGATGCAGTATTTTTTATAATGGGTTCTTTAATGCTTGCCGTATCAATTGTCAGTCAAGGTTTAGATAAACGACTTGCACTTGGTATAATTAATTTTACTGGAAATAAAACATGGAGAATTGTCATTGGTTTTATCTCAATTTCAGCATTTTTATCTTCTTTTATTGGTGAGCATACTGTAGCAGCGATGATGCTGCCTGTAGCGCTTTCTCTAATTCGTAATGCTGGTTTACCTCTTGATAAATCAACCCGTTTATCTAGTTTGCTATTATTCTCTATCGCATATGGTTGTGCAATAGGTTCTATAGGGACTCCATCAGGTGGAGGTAGAAATGTAATTATGATCGGTTACTTATCTGAATTTGGATATGGAAATATTTCATATCTTAAATGGATGGTTTATACGTATCCAATATTATTATTACAGATTCCACTTGCTTCATTGGTATTATGGTACTCCTTTACTCCTAAACAACGACATCTAGATTCTGCAATTAGAAAACTGAAAGTAAATGTTGCAAAATCAGGTAAGCTAAATGGAAACCAAATAATGGCTATATTATTATTTATCATGGTTTTTTTAGGCTGGATATTTTTAAGTCCAACTATAGGACTTGGAATTGTAGCCTTATCAGGAGTATTCCTTTATCTTGTGTTTGGACTTATAGACTGGAAGGAAATAAGTCATAATACAAATTGGGGTGTAATTTTATTATTTGGTGCTGCAATATCTCTTGGTATTCAAATGAAACAAACAGGCGCAGCGTTATGGGTTGCAGAAAAAGCATTAACTAATCTAGAATTTGTATTTCAGGATGTGACAATTGTTCGATGGTTTGTATCTGTTTTTCTAACAGGTATATTAACAAATTTATTAAGTAATGCTGCAACTGTAGCGGTCTTAGGACCTATTGTATTAGATATGGGTGGAAGCGCAATGATTTTAGGGATTGCAACTTCAGTCGCATCTGCATTTGCATATTTGACAATTGTTGCATCTCCGACATGTATGATTATTCATTCTACAGGTCTTATAAAATCGAGTGATTATTTTAAAGCTGGATGGAAACTCTTTTTTATATCTATAGTTCTACTATTATTGGTTTCATATCTATATTGGCCGTTACTTATATGAAAATATTAATTGCAGTTAGTAGTAAGAAATACTCAAAGCCAACTTTAAGTGTTGGAATGAATGTTGCGCGAGCATTTAACGCATCTACAACAATAGTTGATGTTGGAAAAAGAATAAATGAGTTTAGTATGAAAGATGTTATGATGGCTCAAGAACGTGTAGAAAATTGGAATATTGATCGACCAGGTGTTGATGTTTTAGAATGGGCTTTTGGATATCTTGCTAAAAATAATTTTATTGAAAAAAATGATATTGAAGCAGGTTTTCCTAAGAACACCCTAGTTGATACGGGAAATAATCGTTGTGAAGTTTATTTAAAAGGGACAGTATGTGATAATGTTAGTTTGATACTTCGAAATGGAAATGTGATAGATGAATTAAAAGATGAGGTTCAGAAATTCATTTATGATGTTACAATAATTGGTGGGAGTCGACGTAGGAATATGGCTCATGATCTTATTCAATATATAGATAGTTCAATTTTTGTAGTTAATAATTTTGACTTAAAGAAAAAATACAAAATATTAATTGCAGTAAATAGGTCACCTAATACAAAGAAAGCAATTAAGTATGGAGTAAGAATTGCTCAAGCTTTTGGAGTCCCAATTCAAGCAATTACAATTGGCCAGGCTAATGATATTGATGAAGTTGATAATAAAGTAGTATCATGGTTAAATAAATTATTGCGTCGTGTTAATGTTTCTTTTGATCATAAGTATCTTGTTGGCGATCCTGCATCCATAATAAGTAAGGAGGCTGGAGATAATCACATTATTGTTATGGGATCATCAACGAAAAATCCCATATTAAAATTTTTTGCTGGTAGTAAGCCTTTGGAAGTAATGAAAAATTCTAACTGTCCCATTCTAATAGTTAAATAGAAATCAATTACTTTTTATTACTTTATTTGTAAGGTTTTTTGTATGGTCATTTTTTTTTAAACTACTACTTATTAATAAATAAAAATAAAAGGATAAATTATGTCGTCAAGTTCCAATCCAACATCAGCTGCGTATAAACTAGCTGTAAAAAAATTAGGCTTACAATCAAATATTGCAAGAGCATTAGAAATGCCTGATAGAGAGTTAACTGTTGAAGTCCCTTTCAGAAGAGATACTGGTGATATGGATAGTGTTGTTGGGTTTAGGGTGCAGCATAATAACACACGTGGTCCTTTTAAAGGTGGGATAAGATATCATGAGCATGTGGATATTGAAGAAGTGAGATCTCTTGCTACGTTAATGACTTGGAAAACTTCTTTATTAGATATTCCCTATGGAGGCGGTAAGGGCGGTATTGGAGTTGACCCATCGAAATATAGTAAAACAGAATTAGAAAGAATGTCTCGAAACTTTTTTCGCGCTATTGATCCAATTATTGGAGTAAATATTGATATTCCTGCTCCAGATGTGAATACAAATGCACAAGTGATGAGTTGGTTTATGGATGAGTATAGCCAAATTCATGGATATACGCCGGCAATCGTTACTGGCAAACCTTTAGAACTAGGCGGTTCTGAAGGTAGAGAAGCAGCAACTGGAAGAGGTACTGCTGTTATAACAAGAGAGACAGCAGATAAATGGGGAATCGAGTTGAATAATGCGAAAGTAGTAATACAGGGTTTTGGAAACGTTGGATCCTATGCTGCAAAATTTTTGCATGAATATGGATGTAAGATTATTGGTGTAAGTGATGTGACTGGTGGCTTATATGATTCTGATGGACTTGATATACCCTCATTGTTTGAACATAATTATCAAAATAGAACCATTGATGGTTTCAAGCAAGGTAAGAAAATATCAAATGATGAGTTATTAGCTTTAGATTGTGATTTTATGATTCCAGCAGCTTTAGGTAGTGCAATTAATGAATCAAATGTTGATTCATTAAACTGTAAGGTTATCATTGAAGCTGCAAATGGCCCAGTAACAGGTGATGCAGCTAATAAACTATGGGATCGTAAAATTGGAATTATACCTGATATATTAACAAATGCTGGTGGTGTAACTGTTTCATATTTTGAATGGGTTCAAAATTTACAGCAGTTTAAATGGACGGAAGAAGATGTAAATCAAAAGTTGGAAAATAAAATGGTCAAAGCTTTTAATGAAGTCTTTGAATTAAGGCAGAAAAATAAGGTTCCTATGAGAATAGCATCATTTATGGTTGCAATTGATAGGGTGCATAAAGCTTACGAATTACGCCTAGGATAGAATAGTAAAATCAAACTTTGATCAAATAAAAGTAGTTTTTTTAAATATTTTCCAGTTGTTTTTTAATCTCATTGTAATCTGGTTCAACTCCAGGGTTGGGCGCCGCATCCCATCTGTATTTTATAACACCTTCTTTTATAATAAATACTGCCCTATTTGCACAAGTGTAATTCTCTATTCCACCTAGTCCATTAAATACAACATTATAATCGTTTATAACTTTTTTATCTAAATCAGATAAAAGATCAAACTCTAAAGAATATTGCTTTGAAAATCCTCCATTTGCCCAAGGGGAATCAACACTT
>MDTA01095837.1_pt1 | contig 14535 bp, 15 predicted proteins | sample 811151 | NCBI WGS metagenome assembly MDTA01 (sample SAMN05326648, study PRJNA326480) | marine metagenome | isolation source: seawater | place: Indian Ocean: South | collected 2010 | reverse complement strand
GCACAACCGTTAAGGTGTACCTGAAGCAGGCCAACGCAACGCGGGCCGAGAAACCCGTTGGGCAAGATGCAAGCGACCCTGGACGACCTGCTCGATGCACTGGAGGACGTGCTTAGTTGACGCCAGTCGACTCAGGATCGCGCCGCACCCTGGCGCCCCACCGGATGGACTCAAACGCAAACGCCAGCAAGCCAACTCCCGCAAAACAGACCAGCGTTTCGCGCACACCAATTGCTTCAATCATGGCTCCGCCGACCAGCAAACCGATCGGCAAGCCGTAAACCGCCAGCATGCGCACGCCCATGACACGCCCGCGAAAATCGGGGTGGGCGCGGCCCAGTAGTAACCCGGCGACGGCGATCATCCCAAAACTTGAAGTCAGTCCACCCAGAAACATCAAGACGTGTGCGGTCAACAGATTGGGCGCAATCGCAAACCCCAGCAGGAAGAAATGCCACAAGATGATGCCGCCCAGCATCGTCCGCGCTGGATGCCGATCGGGTAGCAGACCCACCGCCACAGACCCCACCAACGCGCCAATCGCGCCACTCGCGATGAACTGGGCAAGACCTACCTCACCCAAACCAAACACGTCACGCGCGTACATTGGCAAGAACCCCTGCGTCAACGGGAACGCAGTCAGGTTGGCGAAGAAGGCAATCCCCATCAGGCCGGTCAATACCGGCGACTCGCGGATGTGTTCAACGCCCGACCACAGTTCCTTGAGCGCCGAGGTACGCTCTCGTAACGCGCGCGCCAGCGCTTTGATACGCAGGGAACTGGCGATGCTACCCAGATACATGAGCGCGATGATCAGGTATGCGTTGCCAATACCCACTGCAACCATGGCGCCAGCGCCAGCCACGGCCCCAACGGCTTTGGATGAGTCCATTGTGATGCGATTAAGCCCAATGGCCTTCACCAGGAGTTCGCGCGGCACGGAGTCGGCGATCAGCGACTGACGCACGACCATCTCCGGGGCGCGCAACAAACCGGATACGCCTGCCGCAATGAACAGATGCCACACCTGCAGCGCATCGAAGTAGTCGATCGCAACAATGCTGATGGCAACAACCGCAAACACGACCCGCATCGCAACGATCACGTCGCGTTTTGACAGACGGTCTACAAACACGCCCAAGACCGGGCTTATCAACGTACCGAGGAATCTCAACGCATTGACGATGCCAACCATCAACGCCGAATCGGTCTGCACCAGAACATACCAACTCATGATCAGCGTCTCCATCTCGAAGCTCCACAGTGAGAGCACGTCGGAGAACCACAGGTTGCGGTAGTTGGAGATCCTGAATGGGGCGAGCGGCGAAGAGTTCCCGATCTGGCTCACCGAATCACGCGCACCAACCGATCGATAGCCTCATCAAGGAGCGTGCGCGAGCACGCCACGTTGATGCGCGCATAACCTTCGCCTTCGGGCCCGAAGATATGTCCTTCGTCGAGAAACAGCCGCGCTTTGTCGAGCAACAGGCTTTCGATCTGTTCACCATTCAGCCCCAAGGCCCGCATGTCGATCCAGGCAAGATAGGTTCCTTCTGCCTGAATTATCTTGAGCTTCGGAAGCTCCGCCAAAATCCGTGCTTCCAGATGACGCATGTTGGCGGCGATGTAAGCGATAGCCTCGGTCAGCCATGGCTCACATTGGTTATAAGCGGCTTCCAGCGCGACAACACCAAACGGATTGATTCCAAGCAATCCGGCGGCACGTTGCTCCGTCGCAAACTCGGCGCGTACATCCGCATCAGGGATGATCATGTTGCCGGTCTTCAAGCCAGCGAGGTTAAACGTCTTGCTTGGCGCAGTACCGACCAGGAAAGGTTTCTGCCATGCGTTTTCTACAGTGCCATACGCCACAAAGCGGTTACCGGGCATGATGAGGTCGCTATGCACTTCGTCGGCGAACACCATGACATCGTGCTCAGCACATATCGCCGCGTATTGATTCAGCTCCTCTCTGCTCCAGACGCGTCCTACGGGATTGTGCGGGTTACACAACAAGGCCACTTTGACGTCAGGGTCACTGGCCTTGCGCGCCAAATCCTCATAATCCATCACATACCGCTCGCCATCCCAGGCGAGTGCAGAATTTACGACACGCCGGTTGTTGTATTCAGCGGCGAACGTAAAAGGGTGATAGACCGGGCGTTGAATCAATACGCCATCACCAGCCTCGGTAAATCGTTTTACGAACAGATTCATTGCCGGCACGATACCCGGCACCGGATTGATCCACTCCAGCTCTATGGACCAGTCGTTGCGCCGTTGTTGCCATCCTTGAATGGCCTCACGATAACCTGGTCCAGGCTGGGCGTAGCCAAACACTGCATGGGCCGCACGCTTTTGAATGGCGTCGGCAATCTCCGGAGCCACCTGAAAGTCCATGTCCGCGACCCACATTGGCAACACGCGTTGCTCTCCGTGATGCGCATTCGTCTGATCCCAGAATTGCATGCCATCCGGGGTCTTGCGGAACTGCCATTTGATTGAGTTGGTACCAGCGCGGTCCAACAGCGTGTCGAAGTCGTAAGGCATGGTTTAAGTCTGTTCTCTAAAGGTTTGGTTGTTGTTTGTGCCACGAAGTGGCTTGCTGATACGCGAATGCCGCTTGATAGATTCGAGCTTCCTGGAACGCCGGCCCGGCAATCTGCATCGCGAGTGGCATGCCAGCGGAATCGAAGCCCACCGGGACGGACACAGCGGGTAACCCGGTCAGATTGAACGGGGCACGTGCCTGACGCTGGTAGGTACGTGTCACCTCGGCCGGATCGTCGATACGACAGGTCAAGTCCATCGATGATGCCGTGACCAGCACATCAACGTCCGCAAACAGTTGATTGAATTCGGCACACAGCTGTCGTTTCGTGCGACACGCCTGCACATAATCCACCGCTCTCAAGAAGGCGCCGACAGACAACCTTTCGCGGGCAAAAGATCCATAATCCTGCGGACGCTCCTTCAGCCACTGCTCGTGAACCGCAAACGCTTCCGAGGTGAGCAGCACGCGATTACATTCGATGTACTCCCGCAGCGGGCGAACCTGGAGCTCTATCACCTCGGCGCCGGCCGATGCCAGTACCTGCAGCGCGTCTTCAATACCTTGGCGCACCTCGGCGTGCGCCTCAATGTCATGGGTGTAGAAGTCACGCAACACACCAACACGCATGCCGCGTACACCATCGCGCAGTGTGCTCGTCGCGCAGGTGACAGCAACGTCGCGACTACCCGGATCGGTTGGGTCAAACCCCGAGATCAAATCCAGGGCGGCCGCGTTCTCCTCCACCGTACGCGTCAATGGACCTACATGGTCCAGCGAGAAAGACAGCGGAAATACGCCACTGCGACTCACCAGACCATAGGTGGGTTTCATTCCAACCACCCCGCACAGCGATGCGGGATTGCGGACAGACCCTGCCGTGTCGGTACCTAGTGCCAGTGGCACCATGCCAGCGCCAACTGCAGCACCCGAACCGCTCGACGACCCCCCGGGAAAGCGATTGCGGTCCCACGGGTTGCGGGCAGGTGGCCACGGGAGATCAAACGATGGCCCGCCGATGGCAAATTCATGCGTCGCCAGCTTCCCAAGAAGAACACCACCGGCGGCATTCAGCTTATTCGTGACCGTCGCGTCTGCCCCGGGAACGTGATCAGCGCGGATGGCCGAGTGACAGGTTGTACGCACACCCGCCGTATCAATGATGTCTTTGAGCGCATATGGCACGCCTGCAAACGGGCCCAGCGGCTCTCCTGCCGCTCGTCGTGCATCGATCGATCGCGCCGCTGCAAGCGCGTCATCAGCGGCCAGCAACAAGAATGCATTCAGACTTTCATCGTGCGCGGCAATATGGTCCAACAGCGCCTGCGTGTAACTTTCTGACGACAGTTCGCCAGACTGCATCTGCCGGCTGGCGTCAATCCAACTCTGAAACGCGAGTTCAGTCATCGTCTTTCCCCTGTCCCGGTATTAAAACCGGTGCCGGTCTGAATACGTGAGCGGGCTCCAGTGCCGGCGTGCCGACAGGCGCACGTCGCTCTGCATATCCGGCCGCAGCCTGATAGGCTCGCTTGAACGCTTCCGGATCCTGGTCCAGCAACTTTTCCAGGCCCGACGCCGCTGCGGCGCGTTTCAGTTCATCGTCCACTACAGTCTCCTTCGTTCACGCAACGCCAATGAGTTTAACGGCGTCAGTCAGATAGTGTAATTTGCATCTCGTTAGCCCGTACGGAGATCACAAATGTTTGACCTAGTGGTACGCAACGCGTGCATCGTCGATGGCACCGGTGAGGACCGACGCACCGGCGACGTCGCAATACAAGATGGCCAGTTTGTCGAAGTGGGAGGCAAAGCGGGCGCCGGCAAGCGCGAAATTAACGCGGACGGTGCAATGCTGACACCCGGCTGGGTGGACATACATACCCACTACGACGGCCAGGCTACCTGGGACCCGCTCCTGAAACCCTCATCCATCCACGGCGTCACGACATTGGTGTTTGGCAACTGCGGGGTCGGATTTGCACCCGCACGGCCAGAGCACCGCGACGCGCTGATCGAGCTGATGGAAGGCGTGGAGGACATTCCCGGCAGCGCGTTGGTCGAAGGTCTCGAATGGGATTGGGAGACGTTTCCCGAATACCTCGATGCGCTGGAGCGGCGGGACCGCGTATTGGACATTGGCGCGCAGATGCCCCACCACGCGTTGCGCGTTTACACCATGGGCGAGCGAGCTATTCGCCACGAACGCGCCGCGGCCGCCGACATCGAGATGATGGCCAAGCTGACGGAAGAGGCGCTACGTGCAGGCGCGTTTGGCTTCACCACATCACGTACGGACCAACACAAAACTGTAGCCGGAGAAATGGTGCCTGGGCGTTATTCCGAAGCCGAAGAGCTGATGGGTATTGGGCGCGCGCTCGGCGCCGCGCAGTCGGGCGCGTTTGGGATGATCTCGGACTTCGAGGACGAAGCCGCGGAATTCCAATGGTTGACCGAAATAGGGCGCGAAAGCGGCCGGCCCGTCTGGTTCCTGTTGACCGATCGGGCATCGGATCCCAACCGCTTCCGCCGACTGTTGGATGGTGTCAAACAGGCGCGCGACGATGGAGCCGCCTTGTACGCGCAGGTGGCCGGTCGGCCGATTGGCTTGATACTGGGCCTGCACTCGTCTCTAAATCCCTTCTCCATCAGGCCTGCGGTTGGCGAGTTGGAGAACTTGAGCTTCGAGGACCGGCTTGCGCGCTTGCGTTCGCCCGAGACACGCAACGCAATTCTCAATAGCGAAGTAGCAGAAGAGTTGCTACGCGTATTGCCGCCACTCACCCAGCAGATCGCCACCCGCTGGGACCGGCTGTATCTGCTCGGTGACCCGCCCAACTATGAACCGGAGGCTGAGCGCTCGGTGGCCGCCATTGCCGAACGCGAGGGCCGCAGCCCGGCGGAGGTGGCCTACGACCATCTGGTTGGCGGCGACGGCTCTCAGAGTTTCTTTTTTCCAGTCACCGGATATGTCACTGGCGATCACGAGCCAATCCGCGAGATGATGACCGACCCGGTTACCGTGCTGGGGTTGAGCGATGGTGGCGCGCACTGCGGGCTCATCTGCGACGCGAGCCTGCCGACGTTCATGCTTACACACTGGGTGCGGGACCGCTCGCGCGGCGAACGCTTGCCGCTCGAATGGGTGGTTAAGCGCCTGACCAGCGACACCGCACAGTTTTTTGGCTTCGCTGACCGCGGCGTCGTGGCGCCTGGCATGCGGGCGGACTTCAACCTACTCGACTTCGACGGCATGAAGCTACATGCACCACGCATCATCTATGACCTGCCGGCCGGCGGGAAACGGCTGATGCAGCAAGCGGACGGTTATCTACACACGTTCGCGCGAGGCGTCGAGACGTTTACGCAAGGCGAGGAGACGGGTGCGCTGCCTGGTAAATTGGTCCGCGCCGGGCATTAATGCTTCAGGTTGATTGGCGGCGCACGCCGCCAATCAAAGCCAGCATCACCGTGGCCACGATCGACACGGCCACGGCAACCTCAAACACCGCGATAAACGCGTCCGCAAACGCTTCGTCGGTCGCGCCTACGTGGCCGCCAAAAGCCGCAAACAACAGCGATCCACCACTGGCACCCATCACCACGCCGAGGGTCCGGGTCAACATGTTGAGCGAGCCCCCTACGCCTTGTTGCGTGCGCGGCACCGTGGCCATAACAACATCCACGGCGGCCACCTGGAACAACCCGACACCAAATCCGTGCACTGCCAGCGCTACGACCACCATGTACGGCTCGATGGGCAGTCGCCATTGGGTCACCAACCACAATCCAATCGTTGACAACAACAGTGCCGCCAGGCTCAAACGCAGTTCGCCAAATTGCTGCATACCACGTCGCGCGACCAGCGATGCAAGCACCGCACCGAGCGGGTATAGCGCCAGATACCAGCCGATCGCGCGCGCATCGTTGTCCAGCGTGCGGCCCAGATAGAACGGCACCAACAGCATGATCGTGAAGCTCGCTGCGTTGATCAGCACATGCGAGAGGTTGGCTGCGGCAAACAGTCGATATCTGAACAGGCGCACGTCGATGATCGGGTAGTCCACCCGTAACGCCCGCCACACGAAGCCGATACCCGCGACAAACGTCACCACCAGGCTTGACCACAACCATCCGTCGCTCTCGCCGCTCGCCTGGTTCATCGTGAACATGGCGCCCACGACAGCCATCACCATCAGCGCTGCGCCGACCGCATCAAAACTCTCCGAAATCGTCGGGTTTTTCTGTACGCGGATGAACAACCAAACGCCCAGGCCGGAGGCGAGCAACAACGGTATCCGAAACCAGTAGACGGCCTGCCAGCCGAACGTGTTCACCAGGCTCGCCGCCGCCATCGGGCCACTCGCCGAGGCGATCGCGATAACCAGCGCGTAGGACGCCAGCGCACGTGTCCGCTCTTCCGGTGGATACGATAACGTCAGCAATGCAGGCCCGGTAGACAATAACATCGCTGTCCCGATGCCCTGTGCCACGCGCGCAACGAGGAACCATTCAAATTGAGTCGCCAGCGAGCATGCGATCAAGGCGAGCATGCTCCAGACGATGCCGATCGCAAACACGCGCCTGTGACCGTACAGGTCCGCCAGCCGACCACATCCCAACAACAGGCTTGAGTACGTCAATACGTAACAGATGATGACCCATTGAATCGCGGCGACATCCTGTCCAAACGCACTGATGATGGCCGGAAACGCCACGTTGACCGCCGAATCCAACGGTCCTGCGGCAACACCAAGACCGACGGTCACAACCAATATGAAGCGGTTGCCAGGCGTCACTGGCGCGCGGCCTCGTCCAGCGCATCCGCAAGACCGCCGGCATCCACCACCACGCCATCCGTCAGATCGCGCATGTCGAGCAACCTCGGCAACACGTGCCCGTGCCCAATACAAGGCCACGGCGGCGGCGGCTTCAGCCAACCGGTGTCATCACGCATGTGGCGCCGGTCGCTCGCAAAGCTGCCGAGATAACGATCTTTTGGAATCACTTTGAACCGCGCGCTAAGCGCGGCATACTCAACCGACAGTGGCGGAAACGTGTGCGCCAGGTAGTGCGCCAGTGGAAGGCCGACATCCGCGTGCGCGATGGTGCTGTCAGGGTCAATAATCTGCCACTGATTGTCCATGCGTGGGCACCACAAGACGTGGTAATCCCAGACCACAACCGGTATGCCGTCAACCTCGCGCCCGGCGCGTTGCTTACATAACAACACCTGCTGAGTGGCATTGCTGACAATCAATGCCACGCCGTCACGGGAATCCTCGGATGCGAGATTCCACACATTCTCTTCACAGTAGTACGGCCAATATCCGGGCATGTACGATGCACGGCAAACTTCTGGTGCCGTGGACAAGTAGTCGATGCGATCTCGTGTCAGGGTAGCCTTGATTGGCGGCGGTGTCGTCGGTTGCAGTGTGTTGTATCGCCTGACTAGGTTCGGCTGCAGCGACATCATGTTGCTACAGCCCTCCGAGTTGACGCCCGGCTCAACCTGGCATGCGGTCGGTGGTCCTCACTCGCTGAATGCCGACACCAATATGGCGGCGTTACAGGGTTACACTGTCCCCTTGTATCGAGAACTGGAGCAGTTGAGCGACCAGTCACGCGGTCTGCACCACGTCGGTGGCCTGACGATCACAACGGCCCCCGAGCGCATGGTTTTACTGCGTGCGGAGCCCGCAAAACGCCGTTACCCGAGCCTCGATACAGAGATTTTGGGGCCGGAAGAAATCCGTGCGCTTTCGCCCGTCACAAACAAGGAAGGCATCATCAGCGCGTCGGGATGGCATCATCGACGCGTTATACGATCAGGTGGACGGCAGCCCGTACTGAACCCCGAAGACAAGAGGATGCGCGCATGATTTCGAATCAGCCCCAACTGAGCTTTGACGAAAAGCTGAACATGCTGCAACAGATGCAGACCATACGGCGTTTTGAAGAACGCGCGTCAGAAGGTTTTCTGAGCGGAGATATCTACGGCGTCGTGCACTGCTACATCGGCGAGGAAGCGGTAGCTGTTGGGGTATGTCAGGCCTTGCGCACCGACGATCAGATCATCAGCACCCACCGAGGTCATGGACACTGCATCGCCAAGGGTGCGGACCTCAATCGCATGATGGCGGAGCTGTACGGCCGAACCACTGGTTATTGCAAAGGCAAGGGCGGCTCCATGCATATCGCAGATTTTGATATTGGCATGCTGGGTGCCAACGGTATCGTCGCGGGTGGCCTGTCAATCATTACAGGGGCTGGTCTGGCCGCGCAATTAGACGGTGGCGACCGCGTGGCAGTTGGTTTTTTTGGCGATGGCGCGTCTAACGCGGGTCCTTTCCACGAGTCCATCAACATCGCGGCCAACTGGAAGCTGCCGGTTGTGTATGTCTGTGAAAACAATCTCTGGGCGGTCAATACACCTGCCAGTGCTACCGTTGCCACGCCCGACGTGGCCGCCCGCGCGGCGGGTTATGGCATACCCGGCGTCATCGTTGACGGTAACGACGTCATGGCGGTGTACGCGGCAGCAGCCGAAGCCGTAGCCCGCGCACGTGACGGCGACGGTCCCACTTTGATCGAGTGCAAAACCTACCGACAACGCCGCCACACGGAACGACCGAATCAGCCAGACGTCCGGCCACAAGAGGAGTTGGAGAGTTGGATGACACGCGACCCGATCACACTGTTTCGCGATGCGCTGACAGCTGACGGGTTTGACAACGCCGCGTGGAAACGCATGGATGATGCGGTTAACGCGGACATTCATGGTGCTGTCGAGTTTGCGGTCGCTAGCCCGTTCCCAGCACCCGAAGACGCGACTCAAGACATTTTTGCGACCAACGCGTAAACGCCGTATTCAGGAAGACAAACTCATGCGAGAGATCACGTACGGCGCGGCAGCGATGGAAGCTTACGCCGAAGAGATGCGCCGGGACCCTAAAACGTTCTTCTTATGTACCGACGCGCCCGGCCCGCTGCTGGACGAATTTGGTCCGGAACGCGTGCGCGCCACTCCGATCGCGGAAGGCGCACTCACCGGCATGGCGATAGGCGCCGCCGGGTCCGGTTTCAGACCCATCGTAGACTGGCGCTCAGTCACGTTTTCATTTGTCGCCATGGATCAGATCGTGAATCAGGCATCCAAGATCCACTACATGTTTGGTGGTCAGGCGACGTTTCCAATCCTGTATCGCGCGAACGTAGGCGGCGGCACCCGGCGAGCGGCACAACATTCGCAAAGTCCGTACTCGATGTTCATGAATCTGGCAGGCCTCAAGATCCTGCTGCCCGCTACGCCTTACGACCTGAAGGGTCTGCTCAAGACCGCAATACGGGACAACAATCCCGTGATCTCGTTCGAGTCCGAACGTATCGCCAGCATGCTCGGCCCGGTGCCCGAAGAGGAGTACACCATCGAATTTGGGCAAGCAGACGTGAAGCGTGAAGGGACCGACGTCACCATCGTGGCTTTGGCATGGCTGGTCCACGAAGCACTCGCGGCCGCTGAAGAACTGGCATCCCGCGGCATTTCCGCCGAGGTCATAGACCCCCGCACATTAGTACCGTTGGACGCCGAATCCATACGCGCGTCCGTGCGCAAGACAGGGCGGCTGGTTGTCGCGGATGAAGCGGGCCCCACGGCTGGCGCGTCCGCCGAGATTGCGGCGCTTGTGACCGAAGACCCCGCAACCTTCGCCGCATTACAAGGGCCGGTGAAGCGCGTTTGCGCACTACAGGTACCCATCCCCTATGCACCCAATCTGGAAGACAACGTGTTCCCGGACAGGGAACGTATTCTTGCCGGCGTCGATGAGGTGCTTTCATATTGACAACTGTGCGAGGTCGCACAGCGTTCTAACTTTGTCCTCCTTCACTATCGTTGGTACGCTGAAACGAACTCCTTGTCGGAGACGCGCAACGATGTCCGAGCCTGATACTCAAATCGAGCACACGGCGACCATCTTGTTTGCTGATGTATGCGGCAGCACGCCGTTGTTCGAAGAGACCGGTAACTGGACGGCCTTCGAGGTCATTGGGTCGGCGCTCGACCGTCACACAGACATCATCCGAGATTGCGGTGGCGTCGTCATTCGCTCCAAAGGTGACGACCTGCTGTGCACCTTCGAAGAGGCGGACGATGCCATGCAGGCCGCGACCAAGATGTTGCTGGCACAACTTGAGGCGACGGTCCAGATTCGCATTGGCCTGCATCACGGCAGCTTCATCAGTGGGCGCGGCGACATTTTTAGTGATGCGGTAAACACCGCCGCGCGCTTGATGGGTCTTGCGCAGCCCGACGAGGGCATTGCCAGCGCCGCGCTGGCGGAGCAATTGAGCGACGAACTCTCAGAACACCTGTTACCGTTCGATCAACAGCACCTGAAAGGCAAGGCAGACGCGACCGTGGTGTATCGCCTGCTGCCGCCGGACGACGACGTCACCGAAATGATCCCGGTGAAAACGCAAATCCGCAGGCAGGCGCAAACCGCCACCATCCAAATCCGGTTGGAGTACGCCGGTCAACGCGTCGTCCTGGATGAATCACGGCCCAACATCACCATTGGCCGCGCGGACGATGCCGAACTGCACATAAGCTCACGGCGCGTGTCGCGCGCAAACGCCATGACCGCCGTGCGGGACGGTCGCGCGACTTTCACGGACCGCTCCACGCTAGGCACCTGGATCGTCTCGCAACAGAACGAATTGATGGTGCGTCGGGAATCAGTGCACCTGGTCGGGGAGGGACACAACTGCCTGGGTGCGCACCCGTCGGAAAAGGCGCCGACAACCATTCGCTACTCTGTCAACACAAAGTGAGCTGACACCGGCGACCCGACCCGATGAAATCGCTCCAGTTTGGCATTACCGCGCGCGGCGTCATGCACACGGACACCGAGCCACCGTTCGACGTCGAGACCCGGTTCCGCATCGTCAAGAAGGACGGCGTGTGCGACCTTCAAGCTGTGGAGCCAGACCAGTAGGTGGATGATGACTGGGACGAGGCGCGGCTCAAGCCGTGGCAATCAGTGCTGCGCCAGTTGATGCGCTACCACGCAACCCACAGCAACGGTCCGCTCGGGCACATTTCCTCGGCGTTCATTCCGTTCCCTAATTACGGCGACGGACACCAATATTTCATCTTCGAACATTCGGCGGCATGCGCACGACGGCTGCGCGATACGTGGATGGAGATCGCGGGAGAGACCGTGAGGCCTTGAGCGCTACCGATCAAATCCCTGAGCGGGTCAGCTTGAGGGACGCCTACCGGTTCTTCGGCCCATTGTTGTTAATGGCCGAGCTTATGATGATCTCACACGCGATCATCGCAGGCTCATTGGCACGCATGCCCGATCCGGTATCCGCCATCGCCGCCTACAGCGTCGCGTTCTTCTTTCACACCACATTTGGCAGCCCGTTATGGGCCTGCCAGATGGTCTCGATTTCGTTCATTCCGACACGCGCGTCCGTCCGGCGCATGCTGAAATTCAGCTTTGTCATCATGTGCGCGATCGGCTGGGCATGGGTGGCGCTTGGGATAACCCCTCTCGGCGACTGGTTGTTCGGCAGCGTGTTTGGTCTTGGCCCGGAAATCGTCCCTGCTGCCAAAGACAGCATCCTGGTTATGACCTTGATGTTGCCTACAGTCCTGCTGCGCTCCGTCATGTACGCGTTGATGATGAGGGCCCGCAAAACACTGCTGATCACCTATGGGACGATATTGCGCCTCGGGTCACTGGTCCTGGCGATCTGGGCGGTGTCGCAGTTCATCGAAGGCGCGGTCGTAGGCGCATGGGCGTTGATCTTGTGTATCGCCTGCGAGACCACCTATGCCGTTGTCGCAGGCTGGCCGCTCTACAGGCGTCTCCCGGAAGACGACGGCAAACTGGCACCTTACCGCGAGATATGGTCGTTCTCCTGGCCGATCATGCTCATGCATGCGACGGAACACGGCGTGAACTTCGTGATGAGCTTGTTCCTTGCACGACTGCCGAGGCCAGAAGTCGCCGTCGCCGTATTCAGCGTCATCGACAGCGTCGCCAAGGTGCTGTTGAGCCCACTCAGAAACCTGACGGTGACCGTGCAGTCGCTACTGAATCACAAGCGGGACATTCAGGTGCTCACCGTATTCTGCGTACAAGTGACCGCTGTCTTCGGCGTACTGATGAGCCTGTTCTTCTTCCCGAGCTTGAACGACTTCACATTGGTCGAGGTCATGGGGCTTTCGCGGGAACTTACGAACTACGCGGGCGTGGCCTTGGGCATTTGTGTTGGCCTGGCCCTCTCCATGGGAGCCGCAGCTAGCGCGCGCGGGTTGTTGATCGCGTGCCGTGCAACCAAGGTGTTAGCCATTTCCTCGGCGGCACGCCTTGCCGCCGTCGTTGCGGTTGGCGCGATTGCGGTCCAGCTGGGGTTCAATAACGGCGCCGTCGTGGGCATCACCGCGCTAATCGCGGCCTTCGCTACAGAGTCGGCCGTATTGATAATACGTATTGGCCAACTCCGTACCCGAGGTACATTGTCACCGGAGCGCTAAACCCGGCATTACGCCAACCGCACTACAAAGGTTTTGTCATGCAACTCCAACTACAAACCTGGCAGGAAGTCGAGGCGTATCTCGCGCGTTCGACAGCCATTATCATCCCTATTGGTTCCACGGAGCAGCACGGCCCAAACGGATTTATCGGTACCGATGCGTTGTGCCCGGAGTTCCTGGCACGCGCGATTGGAGACGGCGAAGATGTCTTGGTGGCGCCCACGATCTCCGTCGGTATGGCCCAACACCACTTGGGATTTGCCGGGTCTATCACGCTACGTCCATCAACATTGATGGCAGTCATTCAAGACACTGTCAATTCTCTCGCCGTGCATGGATTTGACTCTTTCTATTTCTTGAATGGGCACGGGGGCAACATTGCGACCGTGACCGCAGCGTTTTCTGAAATCTACGCCGAGTCGAGCCTGGGTCGTGCCGGTCACAATCGACCACCTTTGCGCTGCAAGCTGCGCAACTGGTGGGACTTGCAGGGTGTGCAGTCCTTGTCGCAGGAATTATTCGGGGAGGCAGAAGGTCGGCATGCAACCTGTTCGGAAGTTTCACTGACCTACTACGCGTACCCGGAGCACGTGAAACACGCCGACATGACACCGGAGATTGCGCCCACAGGTCCTATTTATGCGGCCGATGACTACAGGCGACGATTCCCGGATGGACGTATCGGCTCAAATCCGGCACTCGCCTCTGTGGCCGCGGGAGAACAGCTGTTTCATGCCGCAATCGCGGAACTTGGCGAGGACTTCAAGGCGTTTTCGGCCGGCGCTGACTAGAGAAAATCCATGTTGCGCGCACGGGATACGCGCTTAGTGATTGGTTGTATGTGCCTTCAAAGCCGCGCAGCAGAAATATCCAACTCAACAGCCGCCGTGCGTTCCGGTGATGTTTCTGTGCGAGTGAGTGATGCGGGCGTCCATCCGTGCAAGCAGGCGCATTTCGTATTCCATTGCCGGTGAGGGAGAACCAACCTCCACGTGCATCAAAAAGCGATCCAGTTGCGCCTCCGGCAGTGTAAAAGTGACGTCCTGCACCATGGGGTTCTGAGTGGCCCTTGCCGAAACAAGAACGTGGCGTTTTCTGGCCGGAACATTTCGGTACCGGTCAAACCGGCTGCTAACAGTTCTGCCGTGAACTGAATGCCCTGGAAATCGGCGCCCAACAAAGCTGGCAGCGACTTGATGGCAAGCGTTTTGGCCGGCCTCGGCACGCCCTCAACCAGAACACGGCCGTCGCACAACAACGCGATGAGCAGACGGCTCGTCAGATTATCCTGGCCGCGCGCATCCGGGCGCAAATCGTGCAGAACGGCGCCAAATCCGCCGGCTTGCGCTGATTTCCTGTCAGAGCATCCTTAGGCGCGCGCGTCCTCTTTGATCATGTCAGACGCTTTCTCGGCGATCATGATCGTTGGCGCATTGGT
>MDTA01215149.1_pt1 | contig 14536 bp, 8 predicted proteins | sample 811151 | NCBI WGS metagenome assembly MDTA01 (sample SAMN05326648, study PRJNA326480) | marine metagenome | isolation source: seawater | place: Indian Ocean: South | collected 2010 | reverse complement strand
GCGTCGCGCGGCGGACGGGAACGCCCTGGACCCGGAGATTGGTGACGTGCGCTCGCATCCGAAGCCTTGGAAGGGGCGTCCTTGGAAAACAAAGGTACTCTCGGAGGCAGACTTGGATGTAGAACTCGAAAACGAGACGGTTGGGGATGAGCACGGGCACTCGCACGTCGTGGGCCACGGCAAATGCCACGGATTCGACGAAGAACTCAGCGGTTGGTTTCACGTGTCGGACACTGAGAATGTATTCGTTGGAACGGCTTTCGGAAGGCGCATTATCCCGTTAAAGCGTGCGTTTCGTGTCCGGCGGCGAATATACGCCGCGTTCTTCGTTTCTGGTGCTTACGCGGTTGCTGAGATCGTCGCGGCTGTACTCTCGGGCTCGACCGCTCTTTTCGTAGATGCCGCCCACATGTTCTCTGATTTTATATCATACGGCCTCTCGATTTTCATAATCTGGCTCACCTTGCGGGACATCAAACGCGATGAAGAAACTCATGCGCACAGACCGACTGGATCATCGATCCTGACATACGGGATCTCGCGTCTTGAGGTGCTTGGCGCGCTCGGTATTATTATTGTTGTTTGGATCGCCACCTTTGCCTTGGTGATCTCTGCGGGCTCTCGCCTTTCCAGTCCACCCGAAGTAAACGGGCGTACTATCGCTTTGACTGCTCTCGGCGGACTTGTCGTGGACACTGCGCTGCTATTTCTTCTTCGAGATAATGAGTCATCGACCCAAAATTCAGATTCGCATGGTCATTCCCATAGTTCACATGGCCATTCCCATGCTTCGCGTGGCCATTCCCATGGTTCACATGGCCATTCCCATGGCACCGGTGAGCTGAGCTCGCGCGCTATGTTCGTGCACATCATAGGGGACCTCGCCGGGACGATAGTAATTTTCATCGGTGGCATGTTGATATGGACGATGGGTGATAAGTTCGCTGTGGTGGACCCGATATGTACCTTCATCTTTGGAGCACTTGTGACATACACGACGTTTCCATTCGCAAAACGATTGGTTCGGACACTGATGGAGGCCGCACCGCCGGGATTAAATGTCGACACGGTCGCGAATACGATAATCGAAGAGGTGCCTGGGATTGTAGGTGTACATTGCCTTCACCTGTGGGAAATTTCGCCGGAAAAGGTAGCACTCACTGCGCATGTGCACGTCGATGTCAAGAGTAGTGCAATAGTGCGCCGTGGGAACCAAATTGTCGGGTTGGATCCAGACTTGCAGGCACTGGAAGAGGCTTTAAGACGCGCCACACACGTGTGTAATAAACGTTTCGGTATTCGACACGTCACAATACAGATGACAGCCATACCGGAACAAGGTGGGCTCGCAACGTGTGGGAAGGTGGGTAAAACTGTGGACACGTGCAACGGATGTTCGTGACTTACAATGAACTTACAATGAACTTACAACGAACAAGAGTGTGGGCGTTCACGACTGCGAGAGGTATGTTTATCACCAGCAGTAGAATAGTCACCCTCGTCACCCACCTGTAGTACTGTATAAAACAACAATTTGAATTTGCTACGTCGCGCTCACTTTTTGTCGGCGCCCTCGATGGCCACGCGCGTAGCCTCGAGCGCGCTGAAGTAGATGATACCGCCCAGTCCGATCTCGAGCGCTCTCGGCGCGGCACCGCGAAAGAAGAATGTCCACCCGAACTTGTTCGCCAAGTGTTTAACGCCGGCGAGTCCCTTCGGGAACGTCTTCGGGTCGATGCCCAACGACGACGCGCACACCGCGGCTGTTCGAGAGACGTCGAACGGGGTCGTCAACACGCCCGTGACGCACCCGGCGACGCCACCGAGCGCAGCGGTCTCTCTCGCGCTTATGGATGCGTTCGGATCGCGTGCGCGCCGAACCGCGAGCGTCGCCCTTTTCATCGCCTCGAACGCGCTCATCTGCACGCAATCAAACGAAAGCTCTCGCGTTAAAAAACTCTCAAACCCGAGGAATAGATCCCTCTTCCTCACGCTCAACCGCACCGCCGTCATCAACGACATCCTTCCCACCTGCATGCGCCTCGATATAACCTCCATGGGCGCCAACACGACGGACGCCGCCAACGCGCCCGCCGCCGCCGCGCGCGCCGGCGTCTGCCCAAAGTTTCGCTTCGCCGTCTCGTACGTCGCCATGAACAGCGCCGTCCCCGGAACCGTGCCGAAGAGATCGGGAACCAATCCTCGATACAACATTCGAAGATCGTCTCGAGTCATGCGCGCACCGAGCGCTCGCGCCTGCGCGCGCGTCTTGAGCGTGTTGAGCGGAAAGAGCAACAACTGACAGCTCGCCGCCGCCGCCGCGCCGGAGACGACGCCCACGCGGAGACTCGACGCGACCGTGTCGGCGGAGGAGGAAGACGCGGACGACGCCTCCGCGCGCCGTCGGCGGCGACGCGTCGCGTCGTCGCGCGCGGGAGAGGCTGAGACGTCGGCGACGCGCCGAGATGGGCGCGCGCGATCGAATCGTCGCCGTCGACGCGCGAGGGCGGGCGGTGCGGACGCGCGCGCGGGCGAGGGCGACGACATGGGGTTTGTCGCGCGCGGACGACGGAGGCCGTCGCACCCGCGCGCCGAACAGTGCGGGAAGTTGAGACTGCGATGAAACGCCGAGAGACGGCGACGGACGCGGAGGCGTTTTACTCCAAAGATTTCGAGACTATTTCAAAGACGTTCTCGCTGAGACCGTCCTTGGCGAGGATGCGCTCGAGTTGTGCGCGCATGGCGGACGCGCGCGTGGGCTCGTACTTGCGCCAGCGAGTGAAGGCGCCGACCATGCGAGACGCGACTTGGCCGTTGAGGTCGTCGAGCTCGAGGACGACGTCGGCGAGGAATTCGTACCCGGAACCGTCGGCGGCGTGGAAGTTGTTGGAGGAGGCGCAGAAACCACCGATGAGGGAGTAGACCTTGTTCGGGTTTTTGATGTCGAACGCGGGACCGTCCATGAGCGCGACGACGTTGGCGAGATTGCCCGGAAGCGACGACGCGGCTTGGATGCCGAGCCACTTGTTCATGACGAGTGGATCGTGCGACCACTCGGTGTAGAACTCATCGAGAGCCTTGACGCGTTCGTCGCAGTTCTTCCCGCTGAGCGCGCTGAGCGCGGCAATCTTATCCGTCATGTTATCCGCGGCGCCGAAACGAGCGTACGTCATCGCCGCGATTTCCGGCGCGTCCAAGTACGACAGGTATCCGATGCACGTATTCTTGAGAGATCGCGCCGCGCGGTCGGCCGGTTCGTTGGAATACTTTTCGGCGCTGTTCGCGGCGATCGTCGCCTCCAAATCATCGCGGAGTTCGGTGGCGAGCGTCGTCATGACAAACTTGCGCGCGGCGTGCACGAGCGCCGGATCGACGGTGCCCTCCTCGAGGATATCGCTCAACTCACCTTCGGACGGCACCATCATGGCGCGAGCGATGAACGCCTTGTCGGCGTCGGGGCCCTTCGCGCCCGCGAGGATCGTGCGCATCGCCGCCGTGATTGCGTCGTCCATCTTGAACGCTCCTTCGCCGCCCTTGATCAAATCCAAACACAAGTTTCTCAGCAACGTTTGACCGGCTTCCCAGCGGTTGAAAGCGTCGGAATCGTTCGCCATCAAGAAGAGTAAATCATCCTGGGTGAGATTGGTCGTCAAGCGCACCGGGGCGCTAAAGTTACGCAGGATGCTCGGCACCGGCTTGGCGTTCACGCCCGTAAACGTGTACGCGGCTTCGGCTCTATCAAACCCGAGCACCGCCGTCGTGCCGTGAGACTCACCGTCGAGCGTGAGTTCCATGTCTTCGCCGTCCGGGCCGACCAAACCGATCGCGATCGGACACAGCATCGGAATTTTGTTGTCTTGACCGGGAGTCTTCGGCACCGTTTGCGAGCATTGGACGGTGAACGTTTTGGCGTCGGCGTCGTAGATGCCGTTGACGGTGACTCTCGGCGTCCCCGCTTGCGAGTACCACGGCTTGAAGGTGGATAAATCGGCGCCGTTGGCGTCCGCCATCGCGGCGAAGAAATCCTCCGTCGTCACCGCTTGACCATCGTGACGTTGGAAATACAAATCCATGCCCTTGCGGAAACCATCCTTGCCGAGAAGCGTCTCGTACATGCGCACGACCTCGGCGCCCTTTTCGTACACGGTGACGGTGTAAAAGTTATCCATCTTGATGTACGATTCCGGACGGATCGGGTGCGCCATCGGGCCGGCGTCTTGGGCGAACTGCGCCGTGCGAAGACGAGAGACGTCGCCGATGCGCTTGACGCCTCGCGAGTTCATGTCGGCGCTGAATTCCTGATCTCTGTACACCGTCAAACCTTCCTTGAGCGACAACTGAAACCAATCTCTGCACGTCACTCGGTTACCAGTGTAGTTGTGAAAGTACTCGTGCGCGACGACGCCTTCGATGGCGGCGTAGTCGGCGTCGGTGGCGCTCTGCGGCGTCGCCAAGACGAGGCGCGAGTTGAAAATGTTCAGCGACTTGTTCTCCATGGCGCCCATGTTGAAGTCATCCACGGCGACGATGTTGAACAGATCCAAATCGTACTCGAGCCCGAACGTGTCTTCATCCCACTTCATGGACTTGATCAGGCTCGCCATCGCGTGATCGCACTTGTCGATGTTGTGCGCCTCGGTGAAGATGCGTAGCGTCACCTCCTTTCCAGACATGGTGGTGAATTTATCCTCCACCATGCCCAAATCACCGGCGACGAGCGCGAACAAATAACACGGCTTCGCCCACGGATCTTCCCACACGGTAAAGTGTTTACCGCCGTCCAAATCTCCGGAATCTACCAAGTTTCCGTTGCCCAAGAGCACCGGGTACTTCGTCTTATCGGCTTCGATGCGCGTCGTGAAGATGGACATCACGTCCGGTCTGTCCTGGTAAAACGTGATTCTGCGGAACCCCTCAGCCTCACACTGCGTGCAAAAGTTTCCGGACGACTTGTACAGACCCTCGAGTGCGGTGTTCTCCTGCGGTTTGATGACGGTTTCCACTCGCAAATCGAACGCCGCCGTCGGCAGCGACGAGAGCGTGATCCCCTTCGCCGTGCGCTCGTACGTCGTGAACGCCTCACCGTTCACGGCGATCGACGCCAATTCCACGGATTCATCACCGTGTAAAAATAACGTCTTCCCCCCCGCATCACTCTCCGGTCGCACGCGAACCGTCGACGTCACCGTCGTCGTCGCCTCGCCGAGCTCAAAGTTCAGGTGCACCCTCTCGAACGCGTACGCCGGTCGCTCGTAATCCTTCAGGTAGATGGCCTTCGGCGCCGACGTCACCGCGGCGTCCACCGCGTTCGCGCTCGCCATCGCGCGCGCGATCGTCGTCCCCGTCCCCGTCGTCCCGCCTCGTCGCGTTTTCAGTGACGTCGACACGCACCGCCCCACCGCCCTCGCCGCGGCTCTCGCGCTCGCGCGCATCGGTCGACGCGGATCGATCGAGCGCGCGCGCGTCGTCGTTCCCTCGCGGTCTCGGTCGCGCTCGCTCGGTCGGCGCGCGCGCGGTCTCGGTCGCTCGTCGACGAGTGTCGAGCGCGCGCCAATCCGCGACGCCCGTCTCGCGCGACGGCGCGCGAGGACTCGGGACGCGCGATCGGTCGATCGAGCGATCGCGCGTCGACCGCGTCGGGCCGTCGTCGTCGTCGTCGTCGTCGTCGCGGGCGCGCGCGCGCGTGGAGACGGGGCGCGCATGTCGCCGCGGTGCGCATTCACCGAAGCATCATCGTCGACGCATTCGACGCGCGAGGCGTACGAAGGGGCGAAACGCGCGCGAGACGACGCGCGAGACGCCGTCGCGATGGATGCGTCAGCGCGTGGGGGCGACGAGAGGCGCGCGTCGACGAGCGAACGGGAAGATGATGACGCGTCCCGGTGGTTGTTTGAGAAGAATTTTTATTACGAGCACCCGAACGTGTCGGCTCGGACGCTCGCGGAGGTGGAACGGGAGATGGTGAGGCGGGAGATACGCGTGGTGCGAGGGGTGAACGTGCCGAAGTGCGTGCGAACGTTCGAGGAGGCGTCGTTTCCGACGTATGTGAATGACGATTTGGCGAGGGAGGCGTTCGCCGAACCGAGCGCGGTGCAGTCGCAGGCGTGGCCCATCGCGCTGAGTGGACGAGATTTGATCGCGCTGGCGGAGACGGGTTCGGGGAAGACGTTGGCGTATCTGTTACCCGCCATCGTGCACGTGAACGCGCAGCCGATTTTGGAGAGCGGGGAGGGGCCCATCGCGCTCGTGTTGGCGCCGACGCGCGAGTTGGCGTGTCAAATCGAGCTCGAGGTGGCGAAATATGCCGCGTCGAGCGAACTGAAGCACACGTGCGTGTACGGAGGCGTGCCAAAAGGTCCTCAGGTGAAGGCGCTGCGCTCAGGTCGAAGCGAGATTTGCGTGGCGACCCCGGGTCGGTTGCTCGATTTTCTCGACGGCGGGCAGACGAATTTGCGCCGAACCACGTTTGTGGTGCTCGACGAAGCGGATCGCATGTTAGACATGGGTTTCGAACCGCAGATTCGACGCATCGTGCAACAAACCAGGCCGGACAGGCAGACGCTCCTCTTCACCGCGACGTGGCCCGTGGAGGTACGCGAAGCCGCGAGAGAGTTTGTGCGAAACGACCCCGTGGAGGTGCGCGTGGGCGGCACGGGCGACGGACTCCTCGCCAGTAAGAACGTCGAACAAATCGTCCACGTCATGGGACCAGACGAAAAATACGACGCGCTCGTGTCCACGCTCGAGAAAGAGATGGATGGGAGTCAACTGCTCGTCTTTGTCGAGACCAAGGCGAACGTCGACGCGCTGACTCGCCGCCTTCGCGTCGAGGGTTGGCCCGCGCTCGGTCTTCACGGGGCCAAGGAACAAAAAGAGCGCGATTGGGTGCTGAAAGAATTCAGAGAGGGGAAATCGCCCATCATGCTCGCCACCGACGTCGCATCGCGTGGTTTGGACGTCGACGGGATCAAACTCGTCGTCAACTACGACTTTCCTAAAAACGTCGAGGAATACGTCCACCGAATTGGTCGCACCGGTCGCGCGGGACGCGCGGGCAAGGCGCACACCTTCTTCACCCTCAACGACGGTAAATTAGCCAGAGAACTCGTCGAGGTCTTGCGCTCGACGGGGCAGAAAGTTCCGGACGCGCTCTCGCGCTTCGTCTCGTAGACGTCGACGTCCCAGTGTAACAGAAACACGTCGCACCGCACTTCGCGTCGACTCGACGCGCGCTCGTCGTCAACGCATCCGCGAACGCATCCGAGAATGCCGCTCGTCAAGACGTACCTCGTCGCCTACAACGCCGCCCTCGTCGTCGCCTGGGCGTGCGTGCTCACGCGCACCGCGCAAACAATCTCCACGAGCGGTCCCGCCGCGGTGTACGCCGCCGTCGAGCGTCCGCTCGCGTACGCGCAGACGGCCGCGCTCGCGGAGGTCGCGCACGCGGCGCTCGGCATCGCGCGTTCGCCCGTGCTCGTGACGGCGATGCAGGTGAGCTCGCGTTTGATGGTGGTGTGGGGCGTGCTCGCGTTGGCCCCGCCGTCCCGAACGGCGAGTCTGGACGTCTTCGGCCCGATTTCCATCGGCGTCCCGTCGCTCATGTTCGCGTGGGGCGTCACCGAGGTGGTTCGGTATAGTTTTTATTTTTTCAAGCTCCTCGGCGACGTCCCGCGAGCGGTGACGTGGTGTCGATACACGTTTTTCATCGCGCTCTATCCGCTCGGCGTGAGTTCGGAGTTATTCTTGGCGTACAGTGGGTTCGCGCACCTGATGAAGACGAATCCGTTCGCGTACGAGATGCCGAACGCGATCAACTTTTCGTTTCACTTGCCGTCGGTGATGATCATGTTCTTCCTGGGATACGTCCCCGGTTTCCCAATGCTATTTTCGTACATGCTCGCCGCGAGAAAGAAGGTGTTAAAGGCGAAGAGCGATTGATGAAGAGACCGCGGTCGAACGAGCCGGCGATAGGGGAGAGGTGGTCACTTTGCGTTTCTGTCGAAGCGAACCGTCGTCGGGCGTGTGTGGGGGGTATTTCAATTTATAGCTTGTGGTGTCACAAATCATATTCATTTCAGCGTCGGCGCTGCTACGTGCCTAAATGTCGAGTTTACATGAAAAGAGGGACGCGCTCCTCCGCGTGTTTGTTCGTCACCTCGCCCGAGTGCAAAAACTTGACGAGGCCCAGGTGCGTGTACATGGTGAGACACATGAATGCGTTCAAGTAGAACATGGTTTCCTTGCGCAAGTAATTCGTCCATTGATACGCCCACTCGCCGCCGAGAACCATGACGTTGAGCTGTCCAAAAATGAAGAAGAAACTGCACACAAAGATTGGTTGCGACATGTACGACTTCGGAAACACCAATCTTCCGAGCGAGGCCTCCATGAGCATGAGCACGACGGCGCCGACGTAGCCGAGCATGTACTTGGGCTCAAAGTAGCACAGTCTCACCCCCGGATCAAACAGCGTCGCCATCTTCCCGCGATCGGACGACGGACCGCACTGCGGCGTGAACACTGCCTCCGCGACGACGGTCACGAGGAACACGACGCTCATCGTGAACGCCACCGTGTACGACGACATCACCCAGTGACCGAGCGTGTTGCACCGCCCGCTGTGTCCCAAGTAGTGATCGTGCGTCTGCGTCCTCGAGAACACGCCCACGATCGACGCGAGCGTGGCCAAAAAGAAGAAACCCGTCACCGCGTGCGTCACCCAATCGTGTAAATTCAAAAACTGCGCCGTGTCGAGCCCGTACATGCCCGTCTCTTCGTCGAGCGTCCACCTCGGGAAGCTCTTTTGACTCCACTCGTAATACGCGCACGTCGCCAACGCCGCCGCTCGAAACACCAAGAGCACCGACCCACTTCGACTGAACGATTCCGCCCACACCGATCGAAACGTCGCCCCACCCGCGTACGCCAACCCACCGTTCATTCGATAATACTGCAAGTTATCCCCGGCGAACCCAAACCACATGAGCGCCGACACCGTGCACACCGTCGCGAACAGGTACCGCAGCGGGTCTCGCTCCCAATCCAGGAACGTATCCACCTCATCCAACAGTTCTCTCACCACGGTCGCGTTCGCGATCGCCGTGTCGTTGACCGTCATCGCCGAGACGTCTCCGATTCGATGCCGGCGTCCGCGGACGGGTGTTACGCCTCGTCTCTCACCGATCGATCGTCCTCGCGCGTCGCTCGCGCGCGCGATTCCGTCTCTCGCGGCGTGGACGCTCGCGCGCGATTCCGTCTCTCGCGCGTCGCGCGTTCGCGTCGCCTCGCGATTCCGTCGCTCGCGCGGCGTCGACGTGTGACGGGCCGGCCGCGCGCGTCATTCCTCGACGTTCGACATGCGCGCCGTTCTCGCCCGCGCCCACGCGCGCGCGCTCGCCCGCGCGACGCCGACGAGAGCGATGAGAAGGACTCGATCGACGACGCGCGCGACGCGCGAGGAGGACGTCCTCGTCGACGCGCCCGCGGTGTCCCGACGCGCCGCCGCCCTGTCCCTGGGCGCGGTCGCGCTCGTCGCCGCGCCCTTCTCCACCGCGCGCGCGCGCGGCGTTCCCGAGTTCGAGTGCGCGGGAGAGTACGTCGACAGTCCGACGGGACTGCGCGCGTGCGACGTCGTCGTCGGCGAGGGCGCGGCGCCGAAGGGGAATCAGCAAATCAAGGCGCACTACGCGGGGCGTTTGGAGGACGGGCGCGTGTTCGATTCGAGCTACGAGCGCGGGACGCCGTTGCAGTTCAAGGCGTCGCAGGTGATCCAGGGATGGGGAATCGGCATACTCGGGGACGGGGACGCGTTACCGCCCATGCGAGTGGGTGGGAAACGCAAGCTCGTCATTCCCGCCGAGCTCGGGTACGGTCGGCGCGGCGCCGGCGGCGTCATTCCTCCGAACGCGACGCTATACTTTGACGTCGAACTCGTCGCCATCGCGTGAATGTAACGTTTCATTTTTGTTGTTTTTTTGTCGTCGTCGGTCCCGGTCCCGCGCTCGGTCGCAATCTCGGTCCCGGTCCCGGTCCCGGTCCCGGTCCCGTCGAGCCGCCGAGAGGATAACGCGCGAGTCCCTCACCCTCGGAGACGTCACACGAACGCGCGCGCGATGCCGATTTTTTGAACCCTGAAGACCGCGGCCGACGGCGTCATGTACGCCGCGGGCGCGACGGATAAGATGCAGGGCACCGGGGTGTGGAGCGGGCTCAAACTCTCGAGAGAGGGCAAGGCTGATGGAAAACGTCGACCGAAACAAAAGAAGAAGGAACCGAAGCGATTCACGCCGGGTGGGAAGTGAGCGCGCGATGGTGACGCGATGCGACGCGGGTGAATCGCTCGCGGGTGAATCGCTCGCGCGAACTCGAGACGCGGGACGCGCGCGCGCGTGATGAATGTCGAGCTCAATCGGCCTCGTCTCGAGACGCCGACGCTTGATTTTTGAAAAGACGCGCGCGTCCGCGACGTCGCGGGAGTCGTACGCGCTGTAGTGATGCATTTTTGCTCATTGTTTTACTAATACTACAGTATGATTTACACATTGAATGCGTGCGCACGTCGTCGGGTGGACGGAGCGCGCGACCGGAGACGCGTCAGTCGAGCCAGGCGGGTTTGCGAGCGCCGACGAGACGCGGCGCGTCTCCGTCGTCGTCGTCGGAGAAACGGTCCAGATCGGACGCGCTTCGATCGGTGGATTCATCGTCGTCGAGGGTATCGGCGTCGGAGTCGTCGTATTCGAGCTCATCACCGATGTCGTTCTCGCCGCGGGCGAAGTCGTCGTTTCGGCGGTGGTTGTAGTCGTTCTCGACGCCGAGGGCGCGAACGTCCACGACGGGACCGCCGTATCGACCGCCGTCGCGCTGGTGAGTTCCTCTGGATCCTCGCTTCGCAGTTTCGGCGCCTGCGGCGTATAGACTACTCGACGTCTTGCGAATCCACGGGCCGCCGCCATCGTAGTCTCGCGCGGCGTCGTAGTCTCGCGCGGCGTAGACGTATCGCTCGTCGTTCGCCTCATCGCTGTAATCGAAATCGTCCTGGGAATTCACCGAGTCTCCGCGATCGGGGCCCGTTCCGTCCACGTGCGCGCCCGATCCCCTGTTCGCCGCGCGTACCGCCTTTGTATCAAACAGGAATTCATAGTTGGGCTGATCCTCGGGTTGATACGTCGCCGAGCCGATGACGAGACCGGTGGCCATCGCTTCGTGAAATTTCGGCAAATCTTTCCACGACCGTTCGATGTTCTTTCGCTCTTGACCGATGTTCATGCAGATGAAGACGAGCTTGGCGAGCATGATCAACCCGACGACGACGATCGCGAGCACCATGAGCGGAGCGCCGGCTTCACTAAACGGACGTTCGGCGAAACGCGTCGGCGTCAGCGGTGGCGATGGGATGTGTTCGCTGGGCGATACCGCGCCCACCGTTTGCTGACGATACTCGTGGAAGTACGCGGTGGCGGTGCCGTCGTTCGCCACGACTTGTAACAGCGCGCCGTTGTCGTGTGGCGGATTGAACCGATCGCCGCCGATGCTCTGCGCGAGCGGGTTAATTTTGTGCAACGCGGAATCTTCAAACGTCGCGGTCGGTTTTAACCAATTGGGCGTCCAGTGCACCGAGTACATCCACAGTCCAACGAGAGAGTGTATCGAGACGGACGCGAACAAGACGCTCGTCATCGTCTTTGGGAGCGTCGCTTGCGTTCGCGTCGGCGTTTTGCACACTCGCAGCAGCAACCTGTAATCGTACAGGTACGCGATGGTAAAGTACATGGATAAGACGAGGTACAACAGCGGCATTCCGCTCACGAACGTCATTGACGCCATGAGGACGAAACACATGTCTCCGCACTTGGCGCCCGCATCGAAATCTGGTCCCTCGAAGATGTCGTTCAGTTTCTTTTGCGTGTGAATGTACGCGAGGGCAAACTTCCTTCGCAAGTTCGACATGACGTCGGACAGAACGCGGCCGATGAATCGCATGGCGGCGTTCATTAAAATGGTGAAGAAAACTACCAATCCGACGTCGTTGTACCACTCGTTCGTGAAGTCTGAGTACTCGCCCCGGAGACCAAACATTTGCTTGATCAAAGGAAAGTACTTGCCGACTCGAGAAAAGTTTGCATTCAGGAGCGTGTATATCACAGCCACGTTCAGGAACCTCACCACAAATATAATTTTCGTCTTCATCGCCTTCTTCGCGCTCTGCATTCGCACTCGCTCGACGATGACGAGCAGCGGAGCGACGAACTCCACCGAAAGGTTGAGCAGGGTGATCAAAAACGACGTCCCCAACCAATTATAGTACTCACCCGGACCCAGCGAGACGTAAGGCTCGCACGCGTGTCGGATCGGTCTGTTATACGCGTGTATGACGTTCGACGGAAGACCAAAACGAAGACTCGCGCAGTAGCACGCGTAACAGTTTTGCATGTGCTGCCCGCCCGGACATCGGTCGGCGTCGTCGGCGCACGTCTTCAAATCCTTCACGGTGTCTTGCTGCGCGTAACTACGATCTCGCGCCGTCGCGTTCGAGTAGTCGTAGAACGCGGACAAAGGAGCGCCCCACGGCAAGCCGATGTATAACTTATCCTTGGAAAACAGTACGCCGCACTGATCCAACTGAGCGCTGCACGCCGTCTTAAACTGATCCTTGTGCACGTCAAACTGCTCGACTGGATCTCCACGGCTCGTGACGATGCCGACGTCTTGTGCGAGTTTGTCGATGACCATATCCACGCGCTGCCACCTCTTTTCTTTGTCGTTGACGAGAAGCGAGAGGAAACCATAACACATCGTCACAAAAATCGCGCACACCACCGCGGCGACCACCCTGCGCCACAGACGTCGTTTCACACCGAGATTTTCGTACATGACGTCCTCTGGCTCGGGCGCGTACCGCACGCGAAACCTGAACTTGCCTCGAAACCTGTCCGTCTTCGGAAAGGAGAATATGTACGAAAAGTACGATCGCGCGTTGCGCAACATGCACGCAATCTTTGACCGTTCGTCTTCAAACGTCACAAACGCGGACACTTTCGCGCGCGTCCTTGCCTTCCGACGCTTGAGTTTTCTATCAATGTTTACTATCTGTTTTTCAATCTTCGTTTTCGTCGTATCGCCGCCCCGATTTCCCGCGGCGATGAGCGCCGCCGACGCTTCGTCGTAATCCTCCAGCAGCCGCCGCCGCCGTCTCTGCGCGTTGATTTGCGTGCACTCCGTTCCTATGACAGCGACCCGCGCCACTTCACCATATCGTAGTGCAAAGTGACACCGAACTTCTTCCTCCGTCGCGTCGTACGGAAGTCCACTGACGAGCACCGTGTAATCCTTCAGCGTCGCCGTCCCTTGCTCCACGCGCCGCTCCATGCGGTGCAACGTCCACCACAACACGGGCACGCTCATGAACAACAACGTACACGTCAACACGTCCATGAGCACGGCGAATCGAATGAAATCAACTTTACTCGTGCTCCAACGCAGAACTCCGCTGGACGCCCCCGCGAGCACCCACACGCGTTGCGGCGCGCTATCCGGCGCCACCGTCCCGAGACTGGCGCTCATCGGATTCGCCCAGTGCCAATCCACGAACCACGAGTGAAACGACGGTTGCGGTCGACCCCCACCGCTCGACGTCAGCGCCTGGTACCCAGCCACCTCCGGCTCGGCCTCGTACCTCGACGCGTAATACGTGCTCGTATAATTCACGTACATCGTCGGCAGACTCAACGCGAAGGCGACGAAAAACAACGCCGCGAACGTCCTCAACACATAAAAATACCCCGCAACCTCCGCCCCGAACTCCAACGCCACGTCCAACGCGTCATCAAAATATCTAAATTTCTCCAACTTCCCCTCCTCCGTCAACACCCTCGGCTGCATCTCGTTCGCGCGCGCCTCCGCCTCGTCCCCGCTCGGCGGCACGTACACCCCGCGCGCGCGCGCCTCGTCTCGATGATCCCACGCGCGACCGTCCTCGAACGCCCGCGGTCGTCCCATCGCCGCCGCATCCACGACCACCGTCGATCCATCCACGCGCGCGCGCGCCGGCGCGCCCTCGCGCCATCCTTCCTCGACGTTCGCGCGCCGCATCCCCGCGGCCCAATGAATCGATGCGAACGATGAATCCCGACGTCTCTCTCCCACGCGCGTCCCCGCGTCCCGTTTTTTTTCGGACACGACCTCGACGCGACCTGTATCCTTCACCTTCGCGGTCGGTCGAGTCGATTCTCGCGCGTCGCGCGGCGAACGACGACGAATGATGCGTCAATGTCGACAAAAGTCGTTTCCCCTCGAGGTCGCGCGGGCTCGAGCAAATTGTACACTATTAGTACACTATTGATTAATATATACAATAAAGGTTCATACACTGTGTACAGTATATACTAAAAGAGCGATTTTATGGGAATTCCGCGATGATTGTTCGAATTCGACGCGTCGACAGACGGCGACGCGGTCGTCGTTCGCGCGCGCGTTCGGTCGTCTCGGCATGCGCGTTCGACGCGTCGGACGACGGGGTCGACCGCGACGCGTGTCCGTG
>MDTA01059194.1_pt1 | contig 14538 bp, 11 predicted proteins | sample 811151 | NCBI WGS metagenome assembly MDTA01 (sample SAMN05326648, study PRJNA326480) | marine metagenome | isolation source: seawater | place: Indian Ocean: South | collected 2010 | reverse complement strand
CTTTTAGCAGATGACACTAAGCAATAACCAGCTTTTTTTGTAAAACCTGTTTTAATACCATCAACACTATCATCAACATATAACAATTTATTTCTAGAAAATTGTTTGATCTCATTAAAAATATATTCTTTTTTAGAATATAGTTTGTATCTATTTGGAAAGTTTTTTATTAAATGTCTAGATAAAACAGCAACATCTTCAGCTGAAGTATATAACTGATCGTTAGGTAGCCCAGTTGAGTTTACATAATTAGTATTTTTAAGACCCATATTAACTGCGATTTGATTCATATAGATTGAAAAAGTCTCCTCGTCTCCAGAAATGTGTTCAGCTAATGCAACACTTGCATCATTTCCAGAGGATGTAATTATTCCTTGTAATATATCTGAAACTTTAATTTTTTTACCTACTTCAATGAACATTTTGGAGCCACCAGTTTTCCATGCTTTTTCACTAACGGTTATTTCATCATCCAACGATAGTGTTTGGTTTTCTAATTCCAAAAACGCAATATATGATGTCATAATTTTTGTTATACTTGCAGGTGGTAATACTAGAGCGGGATTTTTTGAAGCTATTATCATGCCACTGTCATAGTCCATCAAAACATAAGATTTTATATTAGGGTTTGGAGGTTTTGGTATTGGAGATGCGAAGGCATTTGTTAGTAAAAAACTATCTAATATGAATAATATAGTGAAAAATAATGTTGTTATATTTTGTCTGATCATATCGGATAATTGTAACATAATTTATAACCTTTCCATCTGAGATTTGGCTTCTCTCAACTCTAAACTTAGGAAATGAACAGCTAATGCATAAAGACGACTTCTATTATATCGTGTAATAACGTAAAAATTTTTATGTGCGAAGTTAAAAACATCTCCAGACTGTTCCTTTCTAGCTATTATTGATAGTTTTTCATCTTTGTCGATTCTCTCGATAGATTCCAACCCTTTTGATAAATAAACTGAATATTTAGTTATTGGTTTGTACGATTTCTTAGATTCACTTCTTAAGCTACTGATATTTCCCGTGTCTATACTCGATAATACAGGTTTATTATATCTCCAACCATGTTTTGAAAAATAATTAGCTACACTCCCAATAACATCAGCATTTGAGTTCCATAGATCAACTTTGGCATCGTCATTAAAGTCTATGGCATAATTTCTATAGCTACTCGAGATAAATTGTGGTTTTCCAAGTGCACCTGCATAAGAGCCTTTGATTGATTTTGGGTCCAAATTATTTTCTCTGCATAACAATAAAAAATTTATGAGTTCAGATCTATAGAATTTAGCCCTTCTTCCTTTATTAGGGCCTAATGATAAAGATGCAAGAGTATCAAAAGTTTTAAATGAGCCAGTCCGACTTCCGTATTTACTCTCGATACCAATTATGGATATTATTATTTCTGCAGGAATTTTGTACTCTCTCTCTACTTTTTTAAGAATAGCATCATTCTCTCTCCAAAATTCCAACCCTCTCGTAACATTATTCTTAGTGACAAAAAGTTTTTTATAATTAGTACAATTTTTATCTTTATTATCACATCCGTTCCATGTGAGAGTTCTCTCCGGAGCTTTCTTAAAGAATTTTTTGATTCTCTCTTCGGTCTTAATTTGAGAGAAGAGTTCTACTAGTATCTGACTATTATAATCATGCTCATCTTGCATATACTGAATAAACTTTTTTACATCGTTAGTGTTATAGTCATATGCATATGTAGGACTCACAGAAAGCAGTACCAAAAATAAACTTATCAGTATTCTCATTTTCTCAAGATCCTTTGGTGTGATTTGATTGACATAATAATCCCAACTGTAGCAAAAAGTGTAACCATTGAAGTTCCCCCATAACTCATGAAGGGTAAAGGGGCTCCAACAACCGGTAAGAATCCTATAACCATTCCAACATTAACAATGACATAAAGAAATAACGTAAGACTCAGAGTACCGGATAAAATTCTTCCAAAATTATCTGTTGCTTTAACTGAAATACTGAGACCTCTCAGTGCAATAAATAGATATAAAGATAGTAAAAGCAAAACTCCTAGAAAACCAAACTCTTCGCCAAAAGCAGAAAATATAAAGTCAGTAGAGTGTTCGGGCACGAAGCCGAGTTTTGATTGTGTTCCATTAAAAAGACCTTTGCCGAAAAACCCGCCCGATCCAAGCGCAATTTTGGACTGTAAAAGATGATACCCTGCCCCCATGGGATCAGATTCTGGATCAAAAAAAGTCAATACTCTTTGTTTTTGATAATCGTGCATATTAGCCCACAAGACTGGAGCAAGAAGTACAATCGCGAGACTACTCCCAAGAAAAAATCTTAGAGAAATACCTGCTAGAAGTATCGCAATAGCGCCGGACATACCTATCAATAGAGCAGTTCCAAGATCAGGCTGCTTCATGATCATAAATACTGGTATGAGGACTATTAGAGATGCAATCAAGAGATAAGCTGATTTTGGCGGTAATGGTTTATTAGAGTAATAGTAAGCAACCATTAGAGGCACAAAAATTTTCATTAATTCCGAAGGTTGGAACCTGAAAAAATATAGGTCTAACCATCTGTCTGCAGTGTTGCCTACCCCGAAAAATAAAACAATTGTGAGAAGTATAAAGGTTACAAAATAAAGGAATGGAGCAAATAATCTCAGATTGTCAGGATGTACTTGAGCTATAAATATCATAGTTATTATACCAATGACAATTCTAGTTGCCTGTTTGATGACCAATGACAGATCTCCTGACGAACTACTATAAATAGTTAATAAACCTAAAAAAGTTATCAATAAAATTGCTATAAAAATTTTAGCGTCTATTCTCAATATACTTGAAATGCCATTATAATGTTGACGACTATTACTAATAAATTCACTCATTCTTAGAAATTAATTCCTCTTTAGTATTAATATAAAATTCAATTACATCTCTTGCAATTGGTGCTGCAACTGATGAACCTCCGCCACCGTGTTCTACAATTACAGTAACCACGATCTCAGGATCTTCAAATGGTGCATAACTTATAAATAGAGCATGGTCTTGCAAGTTTTTTATATCAGTTTTACCTTTGTCTAATGAATATACTTGGGCTGTACCGGTTTTACCAGCTATCTCTATACTTCTTATTTTTTTCATTTGAGAAGCAGTCCCGACACCTCTTTCATTAGTAACACGCCACATCGCATGGTGGACAATATCTAAATAATCTAAATTTGGATAACTTGTGACAAATTTATTATTTTGGTAATCATACATATCAATTTTATCAGTCTTAGAATCACGTACTTGTTTCAGAAGATGTGGGGTAAATGTTTTACCAGCAGTAGCTAGAGAAGATGTTGCTAAAGTTAATTGAAGCGGCGTAACAAGAAAATAACCTTGGCCAATGCCAACATTAAGGGTCTCCCCAGGAAACCATGGTTGCTGTTTAATTTTATACTTCCAATCTCTATCTGGGACTAATCCTTTGGATTCATTATACAAATCAATGTAAGTTTTTTGACCAAAACCATATTTGTAAATTTTATCACTTATAAGGTCGATGCCTGTTAGTTCAGCAATTCGATAAAAGAAAACATCGCACGATTGAGTTAATGCATATGATAGATCTGTAGATCCATGACCCTCTTTTTTCCAACATTTAAATGGTCTTTTATGATTATTTAGTAAATAAGCGCCAGTGCAAGAGACAAATTTATTTGAGTCCACAATACCTTCTTCCAAGGCAATTAGTCCAATAAATGGTTTTAGTGTTGAGCCAGGTGGATATTGCCCATTTATAGCTCTGTTAATTAGAGGCTTTCTAGGATCTTTAAGTAATTTATTGTAATTAGTGCTAGATATAGATTTTGTAAAAAGATTTATGTCATATCCGGGGGCACTGACAAAAGCTAAAACTTCTCCATTATTTGGATTCATTACTATGACACTACCCTCCTTATTTTCCATCAGACCATATATGTAGTTTTGAAGGTCTATATCTATAGTTAGGTAGATGTCGTCACCACGCCTAGGATCTTTCGTTTCGATAGTTCTTATTATTTCTCCTAGGGCATCAGTCTCAAGTTTTTCGTATCCAAATTCACCCGAGAGAATATTCTGGTAGAATCGTTCGACACCGAGTTTACCAATCTCAGTCATTCCCTCTTGAATTTTAACTACATCAGAATAAATGTCTGCATCAGACAATTTGCCAAGATAGCCTAGAATATGAGAAGTAGAAAATGGATGTAAGTACTGCCTTTTTGCCTTCGGGCTTAACTCCATCTCGGGTAACAAATGTTTATCCACTGAGATAATTGAATATTCATCTAAATTAATATCGGAAATTAATACTACTTCTTTAGCTTTCCTATTTCTTAATTGTTCTGTGATAGATGCTAGATCTATCTTGTCTTTTGGCAAGACTGTATTCACAGATTTTAGAAATTCATCACGATTGATTATTTTCTCTTTTTTTATAATTAAATCAAAAGTACTCACATTTTTAGCTAATATTTGACCATCCCTATCATAAATATTTCCTCTTAAGGCCTGTACTGGTCTAATTCTAATTCGATTAGATTCAGATTTTATTGCATAGTACTCATATTCGGATATCTGAACTTGGTACAGTTTAAAAAGATAAGTGGTAAAAATAGCTAACACTATAATTGTAGCAATTATAGCTCTTTTACTGTGAGATCGACGCTCCTCATCAGCATCATTCATCCGATCCCAGCTATATTTTTCTTCAATCTTATTCCTTTTTCTGATATTGTCTTCTCGAGCTTTAGTTTTCATAACATTAGATTGTGAATATATAAAGGACTATAACATAAACACTAAGACGTGATCTAGAGAAGAGGATTTTTATGATAAATTTAGAATTCGTGCCAATCTTACTTGGTTTATTTGGGCTCATAACTGCGCTTTTTTTATACAAATTTGTACTGACATTTTCCGCTGGTGATGGGAAAATTGTTGAAATATCTGATCAGATACATTTAGGAGCAATGGCCTTTATTAGGAAAGAATATTCTATTTTATTCATTTTCGCACTTATTTTAATTTTTGGTATCTATGTTGGTTTGGGCGTTCCAAGTACTGTTGCATTCATAATTGGTGCTGCTTGTTCTTCAGCTACAGGTTTTATTGGTATGTATACTGCTACAAAAGCAAATGTTAGGACCACAAACGCCGCAAACCAAACTGGACTATCAGATAGTCTAGTTATAGCTTTTTTCGGTGGTTCAATTATGGGTTTAACTGTTGCGGCGATGGGTTTGTTAGGCCTAGGTGTACTCTATTACCTCTACGCAAGCGACCCAAGCACTGCTTCTGTTATTCATGGTTTTGGAATGGGTGCATCAACTGTAGCTCTCTTTTCGCGAGTTGGTGGTGGAATTTTCACTAAATCTGCTGATGTAGGTGCAGACCTTGTGGGTAAAGTTGAGGCAGGTATCCCAGAAGATGATCCTCGCAACCCCGGTGTAATAGCAGATAATGTTGGTGATAATGTTGGAGATGTTGCTGGAATGGGTTCAGATATTTTTGAATCTTACTGTGGCTCCATAATCGCATCAATAGCAATAGCATCCACAATTAGTTTGTCAGTAATCGACGTGTTAGGCCCGAGGCAATCACTTATGTTTTTACCATTGGCTTTAGCATCAGTAGGATTATTATGTTCAATTGCTGGAATATTTATAGTGAAGCTTTTAGCAAAAAGTACATCAACTGATAAAATAAGTGGCGCTTTAAGGGGTGGTACTTTCTCAGCAGCAATTATATTCGTTGTAATATCATACTTCATAATCTCATTATTAGATCTTAATTCCGATATTTGGTTAGCTGTGTTAGCTGGTGCAGTAGGCGGAGTAATAATTGGCTTAGTAACAGAGTACTACACAGGTGGCTCTCCTGTAAGGAAGATTGCGAATCAAGGTGAAACTGGTTCAGCAACAGTGATAACGTCAGGGCTAGCGACTGGTTTAGAGTCTGTGGTTGTTCCAATCTTATCAATTGCGGTTATAATTTTTATTTCTAATGAATACGCTGATCTATATGGGGTTGGTATAGCTGCTGTCGGGATGTTAGCAACAGTTGGGATAACAATGGCAATTGATGCTTATGGTCCTGTGGCAGATAACGCAGGTGGGATAGCAGAGATGGCTGGCCTAGGGAAAGATACAAGAGAGATTACCGATAGTCTTGATGAGGTTGGTAACACAACTGCTGCTATAGGTAAAGGTTTCGCAATTGGCGCAGCTGCTTTAGCAGCCCTAGCGATAATTACAGCATTTGTTCAAGAAGTTAATCATCATTATGCAGCACAAGGGAAAGATAACATTCAATTGTTGCTCACCGACACTAGGGTATTAATTGGTATATTTATTGGTGGGATGATACCTTTCTTAGTCGGCTCACTTACGATAACTGCAGTTGGTGATGCTGCATTTGAGATGATTACCGAGATAAGGAGACAATTTAGGGAAATCCCTGGTTTGTTGGAAGGAACAGGAAAGCCGGATAATAACAGATGTGTAGAGATTGCAACAACGGCTGCTCTAAAGAGGATGGTGCTACCAGGTGCAATAGCAATTTTTGCACCAGTGATTGTAGGTTTTAGTTTTGGTCCCGAAATGCTTGGTGGTCTTCTTGGTGGAGGACTTTTAAGTTGCGTTTTGCTTGCTCTAACAATGTCAAATGCTGGTGGTGCATGGGACAACGCGAAAAAATACATCGAGCAAGGCAATCTAGGAGGTAAAGGGTCAGAAACACATAAGGCTGCTGTAGTTGGTGATACGGTTGGAGATCCACTCAAGGACACTTCTGGTCCTTCAATGAATATTCTAATAAATGTCATGGCTATTGTAAGTCTTGTTATAGCACCACTTTTATAAATAAATTAGGGGGAGATAATGAACATACTTTTTTTAGGTGCACCAGGTTGTGGCAAGGGAACACAGTCAAAAATTTTAATTGAAAAATATGATATACCACAAGTATCGACAGGTGATTTGCTTCGCGAGGAACTGGCATCTAAAAGTACTCTTGGTGAAAAAATCAGAAGTATAATGGCGAAGGGTGAATTTGTAGATGATAAGCTTGTATTATCTTTGGTATCAAAAAAAATAGAAAGTGTTGAATGCAAGAATGGATTTATTCTTGATGGATTTCCAAGAAATTTAACACAAGCGAAAAGTTTAGATGTATTATTGGACAACATCTCTAAAAGTATAGACCATGTTATTTTTATTGATGTTCCTGATGAAGTTCTGATTGAGAGATGCACTGGAAGACTACTTTGTGATACTTGCGATTATATTGGAAATAAAGATCGTGGAGAGAATGTTGGTGATCCGTGCCCTGTTGCCGAGGGAACATTGTATCAAAGAGAGGATGACAAAGAAGAAACTGTGAGAAACAGATTAGAAGTTTTTAAAGATCAAACCCAACCCATTATCGAGTTTTATGAAGAAAAAGGCACTCTAAAAAAACTTATTGGTGGAAATGATCCAAAATTACTAGCGAGTAAGATTAGCAAGATAATCAACATATAATCCAAAGAAGTTTTGAAAAACGGTCAATTCTGATAAAATCTTATTGATTAACAATTTATATAGATGTTTTTACTGAGAAATTTTATATTTATAGTAGTATTTGCTATGTCGAGTAGCGCTTCGGCTAATTGGTTTACTTCAATAGCTGAAATTGATTTAGTGGAAAAAATCAAAGATACTGCTAATATTGTTCCAGAGCCTTATAAGATTCCCATTACCCAAGGTAGCTTAATCCCCGAGGAAAATATCCAAAGATTGAAGTCTGGTCTGAGTAAAGAACAAGTTAGATTTTTATTGGGTTCTCCTTCGTTCATAGACGCTTTCCATGAAAATAGGTGGGATTATGTATATTCATCTCGTACATCAGAAAAAATTAAGAACATTGCGATAATTTTTACCAATGAGAAAGTTAGAGAAATTATTATTGATGAGGAAAGTATGAGTGACATAAAAACTCTTAGCTCTGAAAAAGTATTAGAAAGTTTGCCTCTACTTCAAACACAAGATATGACTGAAAAACCTTCTCAAGAGATCGTCGTAGCAAAAAGAGAGGATTTTCTCACTCTTAGAAAGACAAATAAATTGCCAGTATGCATCGATGACGAATTTGAAAGTTACGAATTACAACGTACCCTTGTTCAAGCAGATGAAGATACTCTAGAAGTTAGATCTGATGAACAAAATCAAGATGAGAAAGGAATATTCTATGCAACTGGTAATGTAGAAATTGAACGAAAAGATGATTTAGTCAAATCTGATAAAGCTCAGTATGATGGTGACACTGGAGTACTCTTTGCCGAGGGAAATGTTAGATATCTTACTAAAGATCTGACGTTATATGCAGACAATGGAGGTTATAACAGTCAGAATGATACCGTTAATTTTTCATCAACTAGTTTTTATTTCCCTGATCAAAAACAACCAGGCAAGGGGACGGCTGATGAAATTTTAATTGACGATGATGGTGTTGTTTATATGACGCCAAGTAGTTATACCACATGCTCAATAAATAATCCTGATTGGGAATTTTCATCTTCAGAAACAATTCTCTATCGTGACTCTGATCGTGGTCATGCTTATAACATTTTTTTGAAATATAAAGGCGTCCCAGTATTATACTCTCCTTTTGTTAGTTTCCCATTAAGCCGAGACAGGCATAGTGGTTTTTTACTGCCGTCAGTTGGTAGCTCTGGAGAGAGTGGCACCGTTATTTCAACGCCGTACTATTTTAACCTATCTGAAAATTTTGATTTAACAATAACACCGACGAATTATTCAGGAAGAGGACAAATGCTCGAGGCTCAATTCAGACACAAAACTAAAAAGAGCAATACGGTTATCGAATTAGCTAACCTTGATAATGATGATATTTATCGTCAAAATAGACATGCTTATTTTATCAGAGATACTAGAACATATAAAAATACACTTGTACAAAAAAATAATAGCTGGGAAGGGACGCGTATATCATCAAATATCAATTTGGGAGGTATATCTGATATTAAATATTTTGATGACTTTAGTAATACAGTATCTAGAGTAGGTAGAACTCATATCACGCGTAATATTTCCCTCAAAAGAGTAGACTATAATAATTCTGGTTACTTTCAATCGTCAATTTCCGCAACAGATTATCAGTTAGCTCAAGAGGATTTACAAGAACAATATAGCGTCTTACCGAGGATTAATTTTGAATATCAGAGTGAGAGGTCAGATAGAAATTTTAATTACAACTTTACCGGAGAAATAGCAGACTTTGACCACACTATGCCTAATAAAGCTACAGGCTTGAGAATGGTATTGTATCCATCAGTTGAATACCCAATTTCTAATCCTGGCTGGGAAGTTAATACTAAATTTGGCGTTAGACACAGTAACTACGAGCTATCAGCAAATGCTTCTGGTATCACTAGAACAAGTATATCGAAAACTTTTCCCATTTTTAGTGTAAGAGGAAAAATGATATATGAAAAATTGTCAGCGAATAATATTCTTCAAACACTTGAGCCGGAGATGTACTTTCTTTATGTCCCTGCTAGTAACCAAGATGATATCCCAATATTCGATTCTGGTGATGTAGACTTTAAATACAACCTCTTCTCTGAAAATAAATTTTTTGGACAAGATAGAATTAATGATGCGAAACAAGTTACTCTAGCTTTATCATCAAGCATGATTAATACAAAAAGTGGTAACGAATTACTTCGAGCTACGATAGGCCAGATTTTTTACCTAGATGACAGATCAGTGAATATAGAAAATAGTGAGACAAATTCAAAAAATACTTCGAATGTACTCGGGTTAGTAAATGCGAGATTTGATGATTACTGGAGATTAACTGGTTATTCTGAGTTTAATCCGCGAGGAAATTATGCAGAAAAAAATCAAGTACGCTTATCTTATAAACGGCCGTACGGCAAGCAAAATCAAATTTTTAACACAAGTTATAGGTTTAGCAGGGGTCAACAGGAAGAAGTAGATTTCTCTGCGGTATTTCCATTCAATAGCAGAACATCTATTATTGGCAAAGTTAATTATTCATTTAATAACAGGAGAAGCAACTCCGAAGATGTTTTAGAAAAGATGATTGGCATAGAATACGAAAGTTGTTGCTATGGAATAAAACTTGTAGCAAGAGAATATTGGAATGGGACGAAAATAGACGATGTTCTCTATTTCGAGTTCCTACCGAAGGGGATTGCAACATCAGATAATACAACTGCTGAACTATTACGAGATGGTATACTCGGATATCAAGATAAATTTGACTACTAAAATGCTGGAAAATATTAAAATATTTGTTTTCTTTTTCATTATTTCATTCTCCAATATGCTACAAGCCTATGATGATCGAATCATTGTTATTGTCAATGATAAAGTTATTTTGAAGTCAGAAGTTCAAAATGCAATTGATAATTTATCCCAAGAGGAAATAATAAAAGAATATAGCACATTGAGCGAAAAAGAGATTATTGACAAAATTATTGAAAAAATGATCGATAAAAATCTTATTCTACAAGCTGCAGAAAGATATGATATTAAGATCTCAGATATAGCACTAGAGAGTAAGCTTCAAGAAATAGCGAGTAAGCAAAAATTAACTATTAATGAATTAAGGGATCTTATTATCAGCAGTGGCTTAGATTATCAAAGATATATTAGAGAGTTGAGAGATGAAATGATAATCGATGCACTTTTTGTTTCTCAATTCTACTCGCGAGCAAATGTAACAGAGGAAGAAGTTGATAATTTCATAAGAAGAGAAAAAATCAATGAGCAAGGAAATATTCAATATGAGATAATAGAATTTGTGATTAACGATGAAGAAAAAACTATTGAAAAGAGTTCTATAGATAAGATTTATTCATATGTGATCAAAACAAACTTTACAGAAGCAAAAGAAAAGTTTAGTACACTTGACATAAAAATAACAAATCTAGGGGTTGTTGATGTCAATAAGCTTCCACGTCTTTATGTTGATGCATTAAAAAATATTAAATCTAATGAATATACAGATGTTATAAGTAGCTCTAAGGGATATCATATTTTGAAGGTACTATCTGCAAAAAACCAAGACATTGCATATATAGATGAATATAAAGTGAGACATATACTAATAAAACCTGATCCCATGACAACTGACAGGGAAGTGAAGCAAAAATTATTTAAACTTAGAAATGAAATATCAAATGTTGATGAATTTGCTGAGAATGCAAAAAAATATTCTGCAGATCTTGTTTCAGCATTTAATGGTGGAGATTTAAACTGGCAACGTTCCAAAAATTTAGTTCCGGAGTTTGCCTCAATAATGGAGAAAACGCCGATAAACACAATTAGTGATCCCTTCTCAACACAATTTGGTTGGCATATTCTATTCGTAGAAAATAAGAGAACAGTAGATGATGCACAATCTATTATAAGAGCTAACGTAGCTAATGCTATTAGAGCCAATAAGGCTAAACGAGAAAAGGATGACTGGAAAGCAAAACTGAAAGACCAGGCATTCATAGAAATTAAGGAATTTTAGATTGAAAAAAATATTAATAACGCTTGGTGAACCAGCAGGTATAGGTCCAGATTTAGGCGTCCTTCTCTCGGAAAAATATTTAGACAAATCAACGATAATTATTGCAGATCCTTTGCTTCTAGAACAGAGTGCCAAGAAAATCAAAAAAAAAATACGTCTCAATATATTAGATAATATAAATTCTCGTCTTATTACTGGTAAAGGGTTCATTAATATACTGCCTGTTAACTTGAATACAAAAAATACTCCAGGCAAGCTGAATCCTAAAAATGCAAGTTATGTAATCAAAACAATACAACTTGCGGCTGAATTATGTAAGCAAGGATTTGCTGGGGGAATGGTAACAGGACCAATTAGCAAGTCAGTATTAAATGAAGGTGGATTCAAAATATCTGGACATACAGAATTCTTAGCAGACATATGTGATTGCAAATCAGTAATGATGTTAATGAACAAAAAAATGAAGGTTGCGCTACATACAACCCATGTCCCTTTAGATGATATATCTAAATATATCACAAAGAAGGCAATTCGTGAGACAGTGTTGATAGTTAATCATGATATGAAAGTAAAATTTAAGATAAAAAAACCTAGAATTCTAATTACGGGCCTTAACCCTCATGCGGGTGAGGATGGAATGTTGGGAAAACATGAATCTAAAATTATTGAACCAACAGTACGTAAACTTAACAGCGAAGGTATACTAATTGATGGACCTGTCCCAGCAGATACAGCATTTCTCAAAAAAAATATTTTAAAATATGATGTTATTTTGACTATGTTTCATGACCAAGGATTGCCAGTTATTAAGTTTGATAATTTTAAAACAACAGTTAATATTACGCTTGGCTTGCCAATAGTGAGAGTATCTGTAGATCATGGTACGGCTCTTGATCTTGCTGGCACAGGTAAGGTAGATGTATCTAGTTTTGTAGAGTCAATTAGAATAGCAAAAAAAATAAGTGATGCATAAGCACAAAAAATCTCTAGGGCAAAACTTTCTTGTTGATAAAAATGTGATAAATAAAATTCTTAATCGAGTATACCCTTTGAATTCAGATTGTTTTCTTGAAATTGGACCTGGTGAAGGTGCTTTAACCTTTCCTTTAATTGATAGAGTCTCTAAACTCATCGTTATAGAAAAAGATCAAACTCTATCTCTTAAATTAAGCGATATGTTCAGTAAGAGTAATAAGATTACTATCATAAACCATGATGTACTTAAGATAGATTTAAATAACTATATAAAGGATCAAATAAGAGTAATTGGCAACTTACCATATAATATTGCTACTGAGATAATTTTCTTTTTACTAAATTCTAAAAATAAGATTCATGATATACATGTAATGCTTCAAAAAGAGATGGTAGATAGGATATCTGCACCTCCCGGAAATAAACAATATGGAAGAATCAGTGTTATGGTACAAGCTAATTATGATGTTAAAAAGTTATTCGATGTTTCACCGAATGTATTTGAACCTAAACCAAAGGTATGGTCATCATACATGAGATTAATCCCGAAAAAAAAAGTTTTTATTGATGATACTCATAAAGAAAATTTTAAGAAGATTGTCACTCTAGCATTTGTATCAAGAAGAAAAATGATTAAAACATCACTCAAAGATAGTGTTTCACTGGGTAAGATATACCATATTATTGGTGATGAAAAAATTAGACCAGAACAATTAAGTTATGATCAATTCATTGAGATGGCAAAATATGTTTAAGAGGAATATTCTATATCTCTTATTTATATATGCTGTTTATAATTATTTTGTCTTTTTTGATTGGTATCTTGGTGATGAGCAGATGATCATAGAGGACGCATACGTACTATCGCTTAAATCATCATTGCCACTCTTTTTGTTTATTATACTAACGCATTTTTTTTATCATCATAATGATGTTGATGCCGCGCAAGTCTTATCATATCCACCATTGATTTTCCTCTTCTCATCAAATTGTGGTTTCTTACTAGCAACAACAAATATGTATCATCTTCAATTATATAAAATACCAGAGTTTTTTGATCTGTTAAGAAATAGCATACTAGGTCTAATATTTGTCATAATAGCGATAATTCTTATATATAGTGCATTAAAGATATTCAAATCCAATTTAGAAGATCCAAATCCAACATCCAGCTCGACTCAGATTTTCTGTGATGGTATATATAGATACACTCGCAACCCTATGTATCTAGGGCTGATTTTGTTTCAAATTGGCTTAGGAATGATCCTAAGTATGACACACATAACCTTCTTTGCTTTTCTTACTTACCTAGTCTATCGCTACGGTGTGATAGAAAAAGAGGAAGTTTATCTTAGTCGGAAATTTGGCGAACCATATATAAAATATATGCAAAAAACAAGACGATGGTTCTAAATATGATTGATTTATCACAGTGATTATAGATAATATCAATGATATGAATGATTACTTACTAGATATATTAAGATGCCCCAAGTCAGGTGGTAAGTTAGAACTAGACAAAGAAAAAATGGAGCTTGTTTGTAGAGAATCCAAGCTAGCCTACCCAATAATCGACGGAATACCAATCATGCTCTTAGATGAAGCAAGAGAATTAAAGGAGGATACGGATGAAAATTAGAATTGGATCAAAAATAAAAAACTTTGAAGTCGAATCAACAGCACCTAGCAAAAAGAAATTCTCAGACTTTCTTGATAAAAACCTAGTTATCTACTTTTATCCAAAAGACATGACGCCAGGGTGTACAACGGAAAGTATCGAATTTAATGAAAATATCACAAAATTTAGAAGAGCGGGCTGGGATGTTATCGGTATCTCAAGAGATTCTATTAAATCACACCAAAAATTTATCGAAAAATATAATTTTAAATTCCCTCTGATTTCTGATCCCGATGAAAAAATATGTAAATTATTCGATGTTATTAAAGAAAAAAGTTTATATGGGAGAAAATATATGGGAGT
>MDTA01088264.1_pt1 | contig 14539 bp, 15 predicted proteins | sample 811151 | NCBI WGS metagenome assembly MDTA01 (sample SAMN05326648, study PRJNA326480) | marine metagenome | isolation source: seawater | place: Indian Ocean: South | collected 2010 | reverse complement strand
TTAAAATTTATTTTAGATTATAAATATATTTCTTAAAATTCTTGTAATTCACATATGAAAAATAAACTAATACATCTAGATTGCACCTTAAGAGACGGAGGATATTATAATAATTGGTTTTTTGATAGAAAGTTAATAAATGAATACCTTCATTCAATGAAGAAATTACAAATTGATTATGTTGAAATTGGATTTAGGTTTGTAGATAAAAAAAAAGTAAAAGGACCTACTGCATATACAACTGAAAGCTTTTTAAAAACTCTTAAAATACCCAAAAATTTAAAATTAGGAGTGATGATAAATGCGGGAGATTTTCTTAACAAAAAACAAATATCTACTTTATTAATTAATAAATTTTTCACTGAAAAAAAAAAATCAAAAATATCTTTAGTAAGAATAGCATGTCATCACCATGAAATTCCCTCTATTAAACCAATAGTGTTAAGTTTAAAATCAAAAGGATATCTTGTTGGTATAAACATTATGCAGATATCAGAAAGAACAAAAAAAGAAATTAAAAATATCATTCATCAAATAAATCAGATGCATATAAAAATTTTATACTTTGCAGATAGCCTAGGTAGTTTGAAACCAAAAGACATAAGAATGATTGTGAGTCAAATTAAGAAAAATTGGAAAGGAGAAATCGGAATACATACACATGATAATCTTGGAAAAGCTCTAGATAATACCCTTGAAGCTATTAAACTAGGAGTCACTTGGGTAGACAGTACAGTTACTGGAATGGGAAGAGGTCCTGGAAATTCAAAAACAGAAGAGACAATAATTGAATTGAATAAATTAACGAAAAAAAATATTGATTTAGTGCCAATTTTAAACCTAATTGAAAAATATTTTAAAGAATTGAAACAAAAATATGGCTGGGGATCAAATGTATATTATTATTTTGCTGGTATAAAGGGTGTTCACCCTTCATTTGTACAGCAAATGATAGGAGACCCAACTTTTCCACCAGATAAAATATTAAGTAATATAAATTATTTAAGTAAAATTGGTGGTAAAAGTTATATAAAAGAACTTGTAACTCAAAATGACCAAATATTTAACAGTAAAGATATTGGAGACTGGATGCCATCACGGTATTTGCAAAATAAAAATGTTCTAATTATAGGTCCTGGGCAAAATCTTAAAAAAAATATTTCAAAAGTAGTTAAATTTATTAAAGTAAAAAAACCTATTGTTTTATCATTAAATTTTAATAATTTTTTAAATGAAAAGTATATAAATTTTTATGTAGCAAGTAATCGTCTTAGATTATTGGTGGATTTAAAGTTTAAAAAAAAATTAACCAGACCTATAATAGTCCCATATAATAAAATTAAAAAATTAATTTCTCAAAGTATTGAAAAATTTAAATTACTAAATTTTGGACTTCAAGTTAAAAATGGGGTATTTGAATTTTTAGAAAAAAATGCTGTAACTCCTAACTCATTAGCTATATCATATGCCTTAGCAATAGCCACTAGTGGAAAATCAAAAAAAATTTATTTAGCCGGACTCGATGGTTACTCAAGCGATAGTCCCAGAAAAAATATTGTTAATGAGGTTTTTACAAACTATATTCTAACAAATCAATCGATTAAAATTAAATCAATAACACCTACTTTATATAATTTATAAAAAAGTTTCTTTATTCCACATTAGTAGGTCGTACTTTTTGCTCAATTCATCATCTGTACAAAATAATCTCTCTTTATACTTACTTTTAATTTTATTGAAAAGTATATGATCCACCTTGGATCTCATTGAATAGTTTGTAGAATTATCATAAAAATGATCATCTATATTTTGAGTAGGCCCAATTCCAGAAATAATTATTTGATGATTTGGAAAATTTTCTAATGCATATAAAATTGAAAATAAACCTGTAGAAGAACACAAAAAACCTTTTCGAAATAAACAGTGAAAAAAATATGCAAATTTTTTTAAAAAACTACTTTCATAAGATAATTCACTATATAAAAGATCAATAAATGAATTATTAAAAAATTTTTTTTGAAAAAAAAATTGCTCATATTTTGAAAAATTAATTATTTTAACTTGATTTTTTATTATAAATTCAAGAGATGAAAGTTTTCCATACCTGAATATGATTTCTTTTAAATCTGCACCCAAAACTCTTTTGGATACTTTAGGATTTTTTTCAAATTCTCTTGTACCAACTACACAAGAATGATTATGAATTTTGAATTTTTTACAATAAAGATCTCCCTTTTCAGCTGCTCCGTTGGCTGAAAATACCCAATCAATATTTGCAACAGGAAGCTTTGAATTTGGCTTTGAACCGATTATTAAAATATAATTTTTCAATTTATATTCTAATATTTAGTTTAATTTTTTTGATCATTGATGAAACTTATAGATATATATTTTTTTTCTTTTTTGTAGAATCTTCTTATTCTTTTAATGATATAAAAATTTTTTATTATATCTATTTTTGATAAGTATTCTAAAGTTTTATAACTTTCATTAGATACATATTTTTTTTTATAAAACTCATCTTGTATTATCACATCATCCACACAAATAACACCTCCAAAGTTTACTAACTTTAGTGATTGAAATATATCAAATGATACTTGTGGATTAATATGATTGCCATCTATCCATATAATATCAAATTTTTCATCCTTAAACTTATCCTGTAAATAAAAACTATTTAGTTCGCAAAATTTTATATTTTTTTTACTCAAGTTTTTTTTTCTGACTTTAAAAAAAATATCTAGTTTATCTTTTTTATCTCTATCATATGTATTTAAAAATTGATTATCTTTCTTTTCAAGATCTATTGTAAATATTTCTGCCTCGGGAAAAATTTTTGATAAAAAATTTGTAAATTCACCATTGAAAGTGCCAATTTCTAAAATTTTGTTTAATTTTTTTTTTTCTTTTGCAAATTTTAATTTTAAACCTGCAAATATAAGGTAGTGCCAGGATAAATTTTCATCTTTATAATCAATCTTGTAATCTTTAAGAAAATCAAAAATTTCTTCTAAGTTTATACCAATTTTATTTAATTCTATTTGATTATATTTAATATCTATATCTAAATTATTTTTTCTTAAAGATGTAAAAAAAAAAACTTTATCTAAATATTTAATCTTTCCATCATATTTTTTTATAAGATACTCTATTGATGATAAAATCTTTTTAAACATTCTTTTTTAGAAGTATTTTTTCAACTTTAATTTTATCTTTTATTGTGTCTACAGCTTTAGATTTTGAATTAATTCTAATCATTTTTATATTTATCCCTAAATCAAAAAACCTGAGAATTTCAATATCTTCAATATTTTCAATATAGCTTTTTTTCTTTACTTTATGAAATTTAAGTAATTCAGTTTTATTGAATGCATAAATGCAAACTTGTTTATAAAAAATATTTTTAGTTTTTTTTATTGAACCGGGTACTAAAGATCTTGAAATATAAATTAAGTTATTGTTCTTATTTAATACAACTTTTGGAATATTTTTATTTGCAGGATCTTCATTTTTCTGAATGACATTATACCCGCAAATTACTTCATTTGGATATTTTTTTTTTGCATCAATTATTTTTTTTATATCGTTGGGTTTAATTAAAGGTTCATCACCTTGGACATTTATAATTAAATTTGAATTTATTTTTTTTGACGCTTCTGCAACTCTATCAGTTCCCGTAAGACAATTTTTTGATGTAAAAATACATTTATATTTACTAGCGGAAACAACTTTTTCTATTTTTTTGCTGTCAGTCGCGATATACAAATTATTTTTACCAACTGCTTTACTGCAAATGTCTGCAACTCTAAGAACCATTTCTCTTCCGAGAATTTTTACTAGAGGTTTACCTCTGTATCTGCTAGAATCAAATCGAGCAGGAATAATTACTACTGTGCTCATTAATAAATACTATAGTAATATCTCTTTTTTATTTAAAAATCACTATTATAAAATTCAAAAATATTTTGAAGATTATGATTTGCTAGAACTTTATATTTAATTAGTATGATTATATTTAGTATATATTTTTTATGAAAATAGACTTTTCACAATCTGCGTGTATAATATTGGTCGGTGGTGCTGGCACAAGATTTTCAAAGAAAAATGAATCTCCAAAACAATTGATAAAGATTTTCAAAAGAACTTTATTAGAGAATATAATTATAGGTTTTTCAAAAAAAAATTTAAATAATTTTATCCTTCCTTTAGGTCATAAAAAAAATTTTTTTGTAAACTTTTTTAAAAAAAAAAAAAAAATTTTAAATAAAAAAGTTAATTTTATTTACAATCCGAAATCAGATTTAATTTTAAAAAAAAAACAAATTAATTTGGTTGCTTTTGACTCAGGCACCTCAGTATCCAAACTAACAAGGATCAAAAAATGCTTAAATATTCTTAAATCAAATTACTATTTTGTTACTTATGGAGATGGACTAGCAAATATAGATTTTAATAAATACTTTAATTTAATTAATAAAACAAAAAAAAATTTTATATGTTCAAAAAAAATTAGATCTCAATATGGACATTTAGTTTGTAGAAATGATAACTCAATTAATTTTTTTACAGAAAAACCATATATGAAAGATCCAATAAATATTGGTTATTATTTTTTTTTTAGAAGTACAATTGAAAATTTTTATAATAAAAACCATGAATTAGAAGATCAATTTCTGAATAAATTAATCAAAAAAAGACTTATTAAACAATTTAATCATGAAGGATTTTTTTTTAATATTGATAAAAAAACTGATTTATTAAAATTAAAAGCAGAGAAAAAAAATATTTTAAAACTACTATGAAGACATTCTTAATCACTGGTGGCCATGGAATGCTAGGTAAATCTATGGTTCATTTTTTATTAAAAAAAAATTTTAAAGTAGTAATTTTGGATTACAAAAAAAATAGGGAGAAAAATAATTTTAGCAGAAAGACCAAAAATCTTAAAATTATTAAAGGTAACTTTGTCAATCAAAAAATTTTAGGTAAAATTTTAGATAAGTATAAATTTGAGGGAATATTTCATCTAGGAGCCCAAACCCAAGTTCTTAAGGCTTTATCATCACCTTATCAGACATATCAAATTAATGTTTTAGGGACTTTAAATATTTTAGAAAAACTGAGGGTCAAATATAAGAAAATTCCATTAGTTTACAGTTCATCGGACAAAGCTTATGGTGAACTTGAAAAAAAATATTATTTTGAAGATGATAAATTAAATGCAATTTATCCATATGATACATCAAAATCAGCATCTGATTTAATTTCTCAATCTTATAGTAAAACTTTTGGATTGAAAATTGGGATAATCAGATCTGCAAATATTTACGGTCCGTACGATTATAATATCAAAAGAATTGTTCCAGAAACAATAATCAGTGCATTAAAAGGAAAAAAACTTTATATAAGATCAAGTGGCAAAATGAGGAGAGATTATGTTTTTGTTGAAGATGTTTGTAAAGCTTATTATTCAGTTTACTCTAAATTGAGAAACAGTAATAAAGAATTACTAATTTATAATCTAGGATCAAAATATAATTATTCAACATTAGAATTTATAAAAATAATCTATAAAGTCTTAAAAATTAAACCAAATTTTGAGATACAAAATTTATCAAAAAAAGAAATAAAAAATCAAAGACTTAATTATAAAAGAATTAGAAATGAACTTAAGTGGGACTCTACTACCGACATAAGAATTGGATTAAAAAAAACAATTTCCTGGTACAAAAAAAATATTAGATTGTTCTAAAATATAAATGAAAAATTTAATTAAATTTTCAATCATTTCATTTATAGTATTATTTTTATTAGAAATCACCACGCCTGTATTTATTAAATTAGGATATTTGGATAAGGGTTTGCCAGCGTGGGTTACTCTCTATGCAGATAAAGAAACTAGCTATTGGCATCCAAAAAATGTCACTTTTGAAATAGAAAAAAAAAATTGTTGGCAATCAAAAGTTACATACAACAATTTAGGAATGAGACAGGTAAAAGACATATCCAAAAAAAATAAAAAAAGAATTGCTTTACTTGGAGACTCTATGGTTGAAAATATAGAATTAAGTGACGGCTATGATCTTTCAAGTCGTATTCAGAAAAAACTTCAAAATTATGAGGTAATGAATTTTTCTGTTAGAGGCACAGGTTTATCTGACCAATTGGATGTTTATAATAAATATATTAAAAACAACGAAATTGATATTTTAATTTTATTTATTACTGAAAATGATTTCATAAATAATTATCATTTGCATTCAAAAAATCACTCGAAAAGTTTTAAATTTATAAATAACAAGGTAATAGAAATAGAGAGAGATAAAAAATTTTTTGAGAAATATGATTCAAATTTTTACAAATTAAGGAGAGAAATATCTAAAAATTTTAAAGGTTTAAATCTATACAAATTATACTTAAAAACGCTTAATGTTTTGAAAACTAAAAATCAAAATACTAATTATAAAATAGATAAAAAAACAATTCATAATAAATATGAGGTTGATTTTGAAAAAAAAATTAGAATTTATGATCATATTAAGAAAGAATTTTTAAATAATTTACAAAATGATATTAAGTTATATGTAATTTTAAATTTAAGACCCTATACTTTTGAGAAAGACAATCTTTTGAATAATCAGGAAGTGTTCATAAAAAAAAAAGTGATACCTTATCTTTTAAATACGTGGAAAGATTATAAAGAATTTAACCCTTATAAAAATGCAAAAAATTTTATGATTAATAGAGATATTTTTGCTTATCCTTATTTAAGTATGAATTGTGATGCACACTATTCTGAGATAGGTGCAGAGTTCTATGCAGAATATGTTGAAGGCATAATTAAACAATAAATTAACAAAAAAATAACAATTAAAGAAAAATATTTTAATTAAGTTATACTAGTTAATATTAAAAAAAATGAATTTAATCGAATTTGTAGGCCCACCTGGTTCTGGAAAATCCTTCTTTTATAAGAAGTTAAAAAATTATTTAAGATTTAAAACTATAAAAAGTAAAAGCCCCTTGGATAGCTTATTAGAGGTTTTTTATAAAAAAAAAACAACAAGCAATAAGTTTAAACAAAAACTATACTTTATATATTTAAAAAATTTAAAATTGAATTCTAATTATATATTCAAAAAAGAGTCTGTTAATTTTTTAAAGTTTTTAAATAAAAATACTCAAAAAAAAAAGGATTTTAATTTTATTTTTAAAAAATATCAAAAATATTTAAATGATTCTCATCTACCAAATGATTTTATAACAAGAATGTTAAACAATTTTAAAATAAATTATCTTGGATTAAAATTTGCAGAAAAAACAAAAGATTTAATTATCTCAGAGGAAGGAATATTTCAAAAGGTATATCTTAATTTTGTTTCATTAAAAAATTTTGACCATAAAAAAAATATATTAAAAATTTTAACAAAAATAACTAAACCAAAATTAATCTTATATTTCAATTTGGATAGTAATAAATGTATTAAAAGAGCAAGAAAAAGAAAAAGAGGATTTAATTATTTCTACAAAAAAAAATTCCTATTAAAAGAAAATAATTACTTTAATGATTATATATTTAGTTATGCAAAAAAAAATAAAATCAAAATTATGATTATTAATCCTAACAAAGAACCTTTTTTTTATACCAAAAAAATATTAAGACGTATTGAAAAATAAAATGAAAATTTTACATGTAGGCTTTTCTGACACTTATGGTGGAGCCTCAAAAGCTATGATGCGGATTCACCAATCCCTATTAGACTCAAATATAAATTCGAATGTTTTAGTAATGGAAAAACTATCAAATACAAAAAATGTTTTTTCTGTGAATAAAAATAAATTTGATTATTGGTTTTCTGATCTAAAAATTAAGCTAGCAAGACAAAAAAAATATATTTTTAAGTCATATAACTATTATTCACACTCATTGAATATATTTCCATCAAAAACCTTAAATCTTATAAACAAATTTGATCCTGACATTGTGCATTTACATTGGATAAATAATGAGATGATTTCGATAAAACAAATATCAAAAATTAAAAAACCAATTATTTGGACAATGATGGACATGTGGCCAATGTGTGGTGGTGAACATTATACAGAAACTATAAGATATATTGATGGGTACAATAACTTTAATAGAGATCCAAAAGAAAATGGTTTTGATTTGAATAAATGGTTGTGGAACCAAAAAATCAAATATTTCAGAAATAAAGTTCAAAAAGTAATTTGTATTAGCGATTGGTTAAAAAATGAAGCACAAAAAAGTTTTTTGTTCAGAAATATTAATATCTCTAAAATAAATCCGCCAATTGATAATAACATTTGGAAACCTGTAGATAAGATTTTTGCAAGAAAGACTCTCAACATCCCATTAGAAAAAAAGGTATTATTATTTCTATCAACAAATGGAATTAAAGATAAAAGAAAGGGTTATGAATATATTGATTTTACAATAAGTAGACTCTCATCCAAATTAAGTAATTGCATATTATTAATTCTTGATAAAGACAGCTTAAGTGAAAAAAAATCAGATAAGATTGAATTTAAAGAAAAGATAAATTTTGGTGATACAGAAAAATTAAAACAAATATATTCTTCATGTGATATTTTGTTAGCTCCAAGTAAATTGGAGGCATTTGGTCAGGTTGCGATTGAGGCGGCTTCGTGTGGGAAACCATGCATAGGGTTTAAAAATACTGGATTAGATGATGCAATTAATCATAAAGAAACTGGTTATCTTGCCAAATATATGGATCAAGACGATTTTGATAAAGGAATTGATTGGGTAGCAGAGAGGATTTTAGAAAATGAAAACTATTTTCAGGATTCATGCATCAAGTTTGTGAATGAGAATTTTACATCAAAAGTAATCTCACAAAAATATTTACAAGTTTACAATAAAGTCTTTAAATAAATTTTATTTAAAAAATAACTTATCAAAATTTTTAATGATTGAATTAAAAAAAATAATAAATACAAGAATTAAGCTTTGTTTATTATGTATTCTAATTTTAGCTTCCTCTATACAATGATCTAAAAAGGAATGCGTCGAGGAAAAACCTCCTGATGCCACATTTCCTACTAAAATATTTTTTGGTGTACTTTTTCCCTTAAAATTATTTTTTATTAATCTAAAATATAGATCGTAATCTGCAGAAATTCTAAATTGGGTATTGTAGTTTCCTATTTTCATATAAACCTTACGTTTAAGAAAAAAACCTGTCGTATGAGAAGTGGCAAAATCAAAATTATACTTTATTCTACTCGGCTCATGTCCCCATTTTAAAATTTTGGATTTAGTGTAATTTCTTATTACCGTGCCAAAAACATAGCTTGTATTTTTATTACTTTCGAATAATTGCATAACCTTCGCTAGAGAGTTTTTATAAAAAAAATCACCTGAATTGCAAAACACGATTACATCACCTTTAGCATACCTCAAACCTTTGTTCATCGCAAAATAAATTCCTTTATCCTTTTCTGATATTATTTTTTTTATTTTTTTTTTATATTTTTTAATGATTTCTACAGTTCTGTCTGTCGACCCACCATCTATGATTATATATTCATAATTTATATTCTTTTGCCGAAATATAGAATTCAATGTTTTTTTAATATTCCTTTCATCATTTTTCACAACTGTTATGACTGTTAATAATTTCTTTTTCATTAGATTGATCTTAATTATATATGATTTGTATTTCGAAAAGTAAATAAATGAAATGATTACGTACATTTTAAATAAAAATTTAGTACTATTATTTTTTATAAAATTAAACTAATAAATATTTAACATTTATTACATGATTGACAGAATTGGATTAACAGGCTCTACAGGAAGTTTAGGAAGGATTATTTTAAAAAATAATAAAAAGATAAGATTTAAATGCTTTAAGGGTGACATCAGAGATCGCTCAGCAGTATTTGATTGGGTCAAAAAAAATGATTTTACTAAAATATTGCATCTAGCAGCTATCGTGCCAATAAAAGAAGTTAATAGAAATACCTTAAAAGCCAATCAAGTAAATTTTAATGGAACAAAAAATGTAGTAGATGCTTGTGTAGAAAAAAGAGTTAAATGGTTTTTTTTTTCTTCAACTTCTCATGTTTATAAATCATCTAAAAAAAAAATTTCTGAAAATAACAAAAAAAAACCGATTTCATATTATGGATTAACAAAGCTAAAAGCTGAAAATTATATAATCAAAAAATTTCAAACTGCCAAAATTAATTATTGCATTGGTAGAATTTTTAGTACTACAAATAAAAATCAAAAAAAAAATTATTTAGTTCCTGATTTAAAGTTTAAGATTAGAAAATCTAAAAAAAAACTTATTCTAAAAAATCTAAATCATTATCGTGATTTTATATCAATGGAGGATATTTCAAAAATAATATTTATTTTATCGAAAAGAAATTTTAATGGAGTGCTGAATTTAGGAAGTGGAAAGGGTATTTTTTTAAAGGATATTGCAAAATTAATTGCCAAAAAATATAAAAAAAAAATTGATTTTTCTGATAACAAAAAAACAACATATTTAGTTGCCAAAGTAAATAAATTGTTAAAAATTTATAAATTAAAAATACCAAAAAAAATAGAAAAAATTATTTTTTAAAATGATAAGAGAACTTTTTGAAATTAGCACTATATTACAACAAAACGTAGATAGAATATCAAGCTACATTACAACGTTTAATAGGTATTTACTTAAGCAGATTATTTTATCTAAGTTTTTTTCACTTTTATTAATCAACTATCATTTAGAAAAGGATAAAAATAATATTTACTTATTAAAAATTTAAAATTCGTGAAAAAAAATTTTATTTCGATTCTTATTACAAACTATAATAAAGATAAATTTTTAAAAAATTGTTTAGACAGCTTAAAAAAACAGAATTTTAAAAATTTTGAAGTAGTAATATTTGATGATTGTTCGACCGATAAATCTTTGAAAATAATAAAAGATTATTCTAAATTTAAACTTATCAAAAATAGAAAAAGACGAAATTTATCTGCGCCGTTAAATCAAATTAATGGAGTTATCAAGGCATTTAATAAGTCAAGAGGAAATTTAATTTGTCTGTTGGATTCAGATGATTATTTTAAAAAGAACAAATTAAAAGTTATCGATAATAAATTTAGAAAAAAAAATATAAACTGTTTATATAATCTTCCTAAAACACAAAAAAAAAATTTTGAATTTAAAAATAAGAACACTAATTATGTATGGCCAACAATTTTTCCAACTAGTTGCATTACTATCTCTAGAAAAAAATTTAAAATCTTTGAAAAATATATTCAGAAATCTAAATATTTAAATTTAGAAATTGATGCAAGATTAATAATTTTTTTTAAATATTATTTGAATGAATATAATGTTTTAAAAGAAAAATTAACTATTTATAACTACGATGAAAATAGTATTACAGCTAGAATTAATAAGTTCTCTGTCAAATGGTGGCTTAGAAGATTTGAAGCTTTTCAATATCTAAAATATGTTTTAAGTAAAAAAAAAAAGATATTTAGAATAAGTTTCGATTACTTGATAACAATGTTTTTTTCACTTACAATTAAATTTCTCAAATTATGATAATGTATCTATATTTCTATTTGATTGCATTTTCATTAGTTGGTTATGGACTTATAACTTGTAAATATCTAAAAATTAAGAATTTTAATTTTGGTACTCTGGGTTTGATAGGAATTGCTAGTCTAGCTCTTATTTCTTTTGGGACCTCGTTATTTATCAAACATGGTCAATTATTCAATTCTTTAATTTTAATATTTGGGTTGATTTTTTTAATTCTCAATTTTTATAGAATTAAAAATTTAAAAGAAGAAATTATATATACATTTCTTACTTTTTCGTTTCTTTTAATATTCATAGCTGTTGGAAAAAATCATGATGATTTTCCGTATTATCATTTTTCTTATATCCAACTATTGACTGATTATTCGCATCCATATGGTTTGGGACAGATAAATAATGGGTTTAGAAGTCCTTCATCAATTTTTTTCATTAGTTCAATTTTTTTCTTACCAAAGATTGAAATTTATTTATTTCATATTTTACCAGCTTTAATATTAGGATTTACAAATATAATTTTTTTAAAAAACATTTTTAATAAGGAAAATTTTGAAAAAAAAAAAATAATATCTTTTTTAAGTATTATGTTTTTTTTATTTATCAATACTTTTTTTTATAGATTAGCTGAACACGGAACAGATAGGTCAGGTATGATTTTGATATTATTATCAATTACTTATTTAATTTCTATAACTAATAATCAAAACTTAATTCTCAATAAAAATCAGAATATTAAAGATTTAATGAAAACTATGTTAATTTTTTTTTGTTTTGCTATTACAATAAAGCCATATTTTCTAATTAATTTTTTATTTATTTTACCAATTATTTATTACAAACAAACAAGGAAAATATTTTTTGATTTATTCTTTTCACGAACATTTTATTTTTGTTTATCATTAATCTTTTTCATTATTTTTTATACCTTTATTAATTCAGGTTGTTTAGTTTTTCCTTTAGTGTTCACTTGCTTTGAAAATTTGTCGTGGTCAATAGAGAAAGATTTGATTTATGAAGTAAAAATTTGGTTTGAGCTTTGGTCAAAAGGAGGCGCTAATCCAAACTTTATTGTTGATGATAGATTAGAATATATTAGTGGATTTAATTGGTTGCCAAATTGGATTGATAATTATTTTTTTAACAAAGTTTTAGACTTTGTTGCTGGTCTTTTATTTTTGTCATTAATTATTTTTTTTACTTTTTTTCAAAAAAAAAACACCAAAAATTTGAAAGAAAATAGTATATGGTTTACTTATTCATTAATAGTTTTTTTGCTTTTTGAATGGTTTTTAAAACATCCAACTTTACGTTATGGTGGATATCACTTGTTTGCTTTAATGATATTTATTCCAATGAGTATAAAATTGTCTAATTCTAAAATAAATTATGATTTTTTTATAAAAAGATCATTTATTCTTATTTTAATTGTAATTAATATTTTTTTAATTAGGAATCTGATGAGATTAAATGACGAGAATTCGTTATATGGATATAATCCCATAAAAAATTCAAACTACAAATTTATTGGTGGTGATGAAGATTTTCATTATAGATATAATAAATATATTAGAGAAAGATTAGAAAATTTTGAAACTATAGAATTTATTGGAAAAAAAATTTTTATAATTAAAGCTTATTAAATGAAAAACATTTACTACTGGTCACCTTGTCTAGATAAAGTTGGAACTTATAAATCAACAATCAATTCTGCTATATCATTGGCTAGTTATTCTAAAAAGAAATATAAAATTAAAGTAATTAACACATGTGGAGAGTGGAATGATTGCAAAGAATTGTTTAACTCAAATAATATAGAACTAATTTATTTCGGATTTAATTATTTTAAATATTTACCAAAAAAAGGTTTTTGGAGTAGTAGATTTTCTTACCTAATTATAATATTTACATCAATATTTCCATTAATCAAATTGCTTAAGAAAGATAAACCAGATTTTTTAATTATGCATTTAATAACTTTATTACCACTATTATTGTTACAATTTTTTTATAAATCAACTAACTTTATTTTAAGAGTCTCTGGATATCCAAAACTTAATTTTTTTAGAAAATTTTTTTGGAAGCTTTCATCGAATAAAATATTTAAAGTTACCTGTCCATCTGTTGATTTAATCCATCAATTAAATAGTCAGAATATTTTTTTTAAAAAAAAACTATATTTTTTACCTGATCCAATTTTGGATATAAAAGATTTCGCGAAAAAAAAATGGTCTTCAATTGAGGAGCATAAGCTTGAGAGAAAATATTTCATTTCAGCTGGTAGACTGACTAAACAAAAAAATTTTGAATATTTGATTAATGAGTTCAAAAAATTTAAAAATAAGAATCCTGATTATAATTTGTTAATTTTTGGAGAAGGTGAATTAAAACAAAAATTGCAAAATAAAATTAACAAAGAAGATTTAAAAGATCATGTTTTTTTAATGGGTTATTCTAACAATATTTTTAAATTCATGAGAAATGCTGAAGCTTTTTTGTTATCTTCACTTTGGGAAGACCCTGGCTTTGTAATAATAGAAGCTGCAATGTGTAATTTATTTATAATCTCAAGTAATTGTAAAAATGGACCTTCTGAATTTCTAAATTTCGGTAAAGGTGGAATATTATTTGAAAGTAATAAAAGAGGAGCTCTAGAACATTCCTTGAATGAATTTTTAGTTAGCAAAAATAAAAAAGAAAAAAAGATTTTGTCAAAAAAAAATTGTGTTAAGTATACTCTATATAGACATTACAATTATTTTAATAAAGTTTTATTAAATTAATCAAATATAATTATGAATTACTTTCCAATATTTATTAAGATTTAAGTTAAAGTTATATTTAAATAAACTTTTATACAAATTATTTGTTTTTTGTTTTAATTTTTTTTTATTTGTGTAGTAAAAAATAATTTTTTTTTTTAGATCTAGAAAATCACCTGTCTT
>MDTA01022380.1_pt1 | contig 14540 bp, 6 predicted proteins | sample 811151 | NCBI WGS metagenome assembly MDTA01 (sample SAMN05326648, study PRJNA326480) | marine metagenome | isolation source: seawater | place: Indian Ocean: South | collected 2010 | reverse complement strand
TGTTAAAACACCTGTTACACATAATACAATGGAAAGTTTTGGAAAATTTAATGTATATCCTAGCACAAATTTTAGAAATAGAACAGGAACAGAATATAAATCAGAAAGATCAAGAAATTCTGACTATAGTCTAAAAAATGAAATAAAAACATCTGTAGATGATGCTGGAAAAAGCTTGTCTATAAGTAAAAATGCTAGTAAGCAAAACTATTATTTGTTATTGCCAACAGACGAACTTATTATTGGTTTTAGTTTTAATCCTAATATGACTATTAACAGTGGTAATAAGTCAGGTAGAGATATTTATATTATTGAAGATAGCTTAGATATATCTTTAATAGGAAGATACTATCAAAAAGATGTACCTATTAATTCTAGAAATATAAGTTATAAAAACAACTCTTATAAAAGACTAAATTACTTTAAACAACTAAACTTTTCTGATAGTGTTGGAACAGGTAATGCTTATTTAAGTAAAGGATCTTTTTATGATGGCAAAGCATCAAAAACTGTTACATTAAGCAATAAAGATACATTTCATTTCTTTCTAAACAATATAAATTCTTCAGCAGAAATTGAAAAACAGACAGACTCAATTAAGCCTATAGCAATTTCAAATTTTAAAAAAGCAATTAATATTGATGAAGAGTTATTAGATGAAATATCTTTAAACAAAAAAGAATATTCACATCAATATGTTAATGGTTTTGGTTTTGGTAATGTAAAAGATAGACTAAATTATAACAGGTTTTCAGCTTTTAAAGACTTAAATGTAAACAGAACTTTTAACACAGTTTTAAAAAGATTTAGAAATAATGCTTTTCAAGAAATAACTTCTTCAAAATCCTATAATAGTAACTCTAATGCTAGACTAAATACTTTAAGTTATTCATATTTTAAAGAATAAATTAGTTTTAAGAATTTATTTGCCTTTAATATTTAGTTATACTAATATAAAACTAGGAATTTTTAATGGCAGGATTTTTAGACAAGAAAAAAAGGTTAATTGACTATAAATTAACTGAGCATGGTAGAAGACAGCTGTCTACCGGAGATATTAGATTTAAATACTATACTTTTTCTGATAAGTCTATAGTATATAGTCATGAAAAATCTAGTATTGATGGCAAAATATCAGACTCTGAATTTTATTATTTACCCTATGAAGTATCTACAGACCCTGGAATGTATTACAACCCAGAGTTTTATTTAAGTAACGAAGTAACTAATTTTAATCCAGAAGATTATAAAATATATAGTATAAATAGCAATATATCACAAAAAACTCTTGCACAAAATTTTTCAAATAGTAGTTATATTTCAACCAAAAGACTTGCAAACAAAAACGTAGCAAGTGAAGAAATTGTATTTGATAGCTTTTACACACCCGAATCTTTTGATTTTGTTGATCAAACTTTTACTAGAAAATATCCAACAATTCTTTATTTTAAAGAAAACGTTGATAATTTAGCTAATGTAAAAAATGACTATAGATTTGTAGATTACTTAAAGTTTAAAAAATTAGATCCAATTAACAACTCTAATCAAAATATGATTCAAAATCAAACAAATTCTTACAATGTTTTGCTTGAGACACCTAGAAATCCTATAAATTATATATTTAAAACTTTAGACTTAAAAAATCAAATTTCTTTAGATGACAATAGAGATGAAGTAATATCTAAAGTTGTTAGTTTATTATCTAAAAATAAGAAAAAGATGTTTTATTTAGAATATGAGTTAAATAAGTCTTATTTAAAATCAAATGATCAATTTACTTTTGAATTACATAAAGTAAAAAATAGTAATATAGACAAACTTCCTTTTATTAATTTAGGCAAAGTTTACGATAAATTTAACCAAAGATACATAAATGTTTTTCTAATAGGCAAGTTCATTAAAAAAGAGTTAAGAGATGAAACAATAAATATTGAAAACGTTACTACAATAATTGATATATCAAATGATTATTATTTTGTAAACTTATTTACGTTGGTGGTAGAATAATGTTAAAAAAGTCAAAAAAAGGTCAGATTTTAAAAAAAATAAATGTAGATGATGCTTTTAAAAGTGGTAATGTTTTCTATATGCCAGTAGAAATAGACAAAACTTCAGCACAAATTTTTAATGCTGAAAGTATTGTTGTATGCTATTTACCTAAAATTTTTTTTAAGTCTAAAAATATTAATCAACTTTCTGATTTTGAAAAAAATGAAAATTTAAGATTTTCTCGAGAAGACAAACCTTTATACATTAATTCATCTCAAGGTAATAAAAATACTTTTGACATTAATAACATTCAAAGTACGTCATCAGATAATAATGCTTTTAAAGCGATATACTCAAAAAATATTTTATCAAGTTTTGGTCAGCAATCTTTTATTGAAGATTTAACTCCTATAGACTTTATCTATTCTAACGTGGAAGACAATGTTACAGTAGTATCTAGAACATCAATTGAAAAAATAAGAGCAAATACTACACACTCTTCTATTAGCAGTGATCCTTTTGGATTTATTTTAGGCGATCAGTCTACTCTAGTAAATACAGACATGATAGTTAAAGTATATGCTTTAAATAACAAAAGAGAAGTTATAGATAATATTCAAGTAGAAACAAAACCACTTTTAGAATATGAACAAAGTTTAAATCAAGAAAACATAGATATTTTGCTAATCGAAAGTAATCTCAGGTTCTTTGCAGATACATTTTTATTATCTATCAATCCTTACGTTTTTCCTATAAGAGAAAATATTGAAAACAATATTTCTATAAGAGGCGTATTTTTAGACTATGACATATCTCTTTTGAATGATATTTTTGATAATAATGATACTCTTGAAAACTTTAATGAAAGTATTAGAGATATAAGAATAACTTTAAGTTGTGATGATATAAATAAAAGTTTTTTTGTTGAAAATTTTAACGCTAGAAATTTAAGCAATTTTCAGCTAAGATTAAATCAAGACTTATACTCTAAAAGCATATTAGAAAATACAAGCTACAAAGAGTTTATAATAAATGCTTTAAACTATATTAAAGAAAATAATCTTGAAAACATAAGTGTTACTTATAGTTTTAATTTATCATTTAATTCAAGAGATATAGTCGTAGAAAAGTCTAGTATTTTAACAAAAGAATTAATAAAAATTGCTTATGAAGATATTTTTAAATACAAACTTGAAAAAAATATAAACACTGGTGATGTTATAAATATACAATTTAGCAGGTATAACAATATTTTGTTTAGAGGTTTATTTAATAATACATATAAAATAAAAATAAATGCTAATATTACAAATTACTTAGAAGATGATTTATTTCAAAACAGTATTTCATTTATTTTTTATGACTATAATGATAATATTGTTAATAATATAGACGAGTTTTATTTTGATGAAAACCTAACAGAAAATAACAAGATAACTTCAAATATTATTCCTTTAAATACTTTGTTTACTGGAGAAAACACAAAAAGCATTTATTTTAGAAAAGAGACAAATTTATTATCTCCTAGATATTTAAGTAAATGTGAGCTTTTGTTTCATCAAGACAATCTAACACCAATCTCAGTAGGAATTTTTAGAATTAATACGCTATTATTTTCTCAAAATAGAATTAGTGAAAATATATTTGACGAGTGCGCAATAAAGTTAGGAAGAAACTTGCAAAGTCAAATAGAAAGAAGAACTTTGTATGATATATTTGTTAACAGAAGTACGCCTAATGAGCTTTTTTCGTTAAGCTTGAATAGAATTATTAATGATGTAAGTTTTAAAAACCTTAATTATTTTAATAACAATTCTTTTGAGACAAGTAGTGATAGAGTTCAAAGTATTCTTAACAATACAATTGTTAAAATAATCAAAGAAATTAAAATAAATAATTTAGAAGTAAACAGAAAAAGCATGTATTGTTTACTGAATGAAATATCTACAATAGAAAATGATAAAATATCAATAAACACTTCAGATTTAGATATTATGTCTTTTGAAATAGAAAATGTTTTAAGTAATAACTCAATTATTTTTGAAAATTATAATCATGTAATAAATAATAATTTTAATTTAGTTGACAGTGAATTTAACGTTCAATATGGAATAGCACTTGACTTCGTAGTGTTAGAAAACAATACAGCGAACAAATTTGGATTAACAACAGATAACTTATCAAGTAGAACTAACTTAATTGACTTTATTATAGCTAATAATCAAAACTTTCAAATGTCTGAAATTGTTCCATTTTTAGACAGAATATACAGCCAAGAATATTTAAGCAGCAAACAAGAAATATTAAGTTTAATATACACTCACTCTAATGTACAAAATACAATAGACTTTGCTACAGAAATTTCAATCGATATAGACGATTTTAGATCAATTTATAATGAATTGTTAATCTTATCTATACCACAACTTAGAAGAAATATAAATATAGGAAATCAGCTATTAGACCAGACAAATACTTTTAGTGACAATATATTTACTTCTAACGTATCTAAGATAAAAGATTTTACATTTAATAATGTAGAATCAACTAGATGTAATATGTATCTAGATTATGAGCATAACAAGTTTATTTTAAACAAAACCAGTAATTTTCTATTCAAACTATCAGGTCAAAAAATAGCTAATATCTTAGAAAGTTTTACGAATTATGCTAGGTCTAGTATTTCTAGAGCATTTATGGAAATAGAATATCAGTATAGTAATACAAATTTTGAAAATATTGATTTAAATTCTTTAGAAACATCTGGATTAGAGTTGATAAGTGATAACTCAGATGATAATTTTATTTATTTACTTTCTAAAGAAAGAACAGATAAAATGCCTTTAAGCATAAGTTTTGGCTCAAATTCAATCAATATAGATATATTAAGAGAAGATGAATATTTTGAAAAATATTCTAATGAAGAATATTATAATACAGCAGCTTCTTTTCTTGGTGAATCAATAAGATCTAATTTAAATAGAAGTAGACAAAAAGGATTGATAATAAAAAATATAGCTGCTAGAGTTTGTATTGTTTTAAACATTAACAATAAAAACAATATACTTTTATCTACATCTATTATAAAACCTACACGTAAATTAATTAATTATATCAATAGACACGCAGTAGTTTCACAAGAAAAATATTTAAACTTAGATTTGATAAATCAAGAACTAGAAATTTACAAGCCAAGTGTAGTTTACAAAGGAAAAATTAGATAATGAAATCAAAAATTTTTCAAAATAAAAATTCTTCTAGTATTGTAATTCAAAGCAATACACAAAATTTAGTAAATAGACAAATTAGAAGTGCATCTATAGACTTAAATTTTAAAGAAATTTTTTCCAAAAAAGAAATTGAGTCATTTAATAGAAGTAACATAGACTTATCACAAAGCTCTGATGGTTCTTCATTAAATAGAAGCGCTGACTTTAGCAATAATTTAATACTAGATAGAGAAAATTTAGAATACTCTAGAAATGGTGCAAGAAGCAGAACAGATTCTTTTAGACCTTTTGATGTTACTGAAAGTGTTAACTGGAATGATGATGATGATACATCAAGCTCGTCATCTTCTGTTTACTATGGAAACAATGGCTCTGTAAGCAATGTTCTTTTTAATGCAACACAAGGTCCTTACGAATATTTTGGAGGATCTTATTTAGATATTGGAAGTATATTGTCAAATACATTAAAAACTTTTACTCCTAGCAGTTTAAGCAAATTAATTTCCAGATCTTTAAAGAACACAGATGACTTTGATTTAAAAGTATTTTCTCATGAAATAATTAATACAAAAAAAACTGGAAAGTCAATTGATACAAATTATTTATTTTTATATCAAGATGATATTACTAATAATACATTTTTAAACTTAAAAAATGAATCACTTGATAGAATTGAGTCTATAGGCGATCGACTTTTTAATTTTGCATCTATTGAAGATCATAGTAATTTAATAAAAGAAAGCTATGATAAAGCAATAGATATTTACGATGCTTTAGATGATGCAACATCTTTTTCTAATAAATTAGAAAAAGATATAAATTATGGCAATATTGCAGAAGAATTTATTATAAGCGGAAGCGGAAATATTAACGGAAAAATATCTAATATAGCTCTTGAAAGCCAAGAAACTTTAATAGACTTTACGGGTAATGACGATGAAAGATTATTAGACATACAAGACAGAAATACATTATCAAAACTTTCAAGAGAAGATTTAAAAATATTTTATGAAAATATATCTGGCTTTAAATTAAGCACTAAAAACGAAAACTTTGAAGATAGTTTTTTAAATTATGAAATAATAAATTCAGATAAACTTGTAGGTCAGCTATTTTTAAATTGCGGAATATCAACATATACTTTATACCCTAATATTGATGATATAGAATCTTTAAGTTTAAAGTCAAAAAGAAACAGAATAAATTCTAGTTATTTACAAAGTTACCCAATTATACAAGTAGCAAATCTTAATCCTAATTCTAGAATTTTTAAGATAAACGGCGTTCAAACAAATTATGACATATTAGGAATTAAAGGTAAGTCATACAACACTAGTTTAATTAAAAAGAATATAGACTTTTCTACTTACTCTAGCATTTTAAATGTCAATGATGATGAAAAATTAATTTATAAAAGCGAGTCTAATAGAAACTTTTTATATTCTGAAAGAAAAAGTTTTTTAGGCAAAAAAAATGGTAATTTGACAAATTTTAATAATCATGTATTCACTTTTGTTGTAGAGTCAGATATTGCATCTGTAACTAGTAGGGATGAAGTTGTCAAAAAAAGATATTATGAAAATATATTTTTTGATGTACACACTAGATCACCTTATGTTTCTCCATCGTTTATTCAGTTGCCAACTAGATTTTTTATGTATTCGCCTGAAATAGTTATTGACGTCGATTCTATTGCATATGGTGTAATAGACAAAATGACTGTCGAGAGGTTAATTAGACAAAGAGGTGATTTAACACAAATATTTACTGATGGTATGGGTTTGAAGGTTACCACTACAGGAAATAGAAATCGTACATCAGTAGAAAAATATCTAAGAACTTGTATAACTTTAATGCAAGAAATATTTTCTGTAACTTATCTTGATAGATATGTTGATAATATTTCTGCATACTTTCAAGATAAAACATTGCAAAACTTTGATAGCAATTATGAAATTAAATTTAAAAGCATAGGTCTACCAGATCAGTCTGGTAGAAATATAGCGATATCAAATAACTCAAGTATAAGAAGAATAAGTGAATTGTTAGATAATTACTTTGAAAAAGATACTTTTGAGCTTCCTGAATTAACTGATGAGATTACAGACGCAAATAATAATCCTATACTAAATGAGAATAGTATATCAAATAATTTTAACCTAGGAATTAATGCTTTAGGAATTAATAATAGTGACTTCTTAAGCGACGTATATATTTTTTCTACAAGTAACAGCTTCTTGTCAAAAAAAGAGTTAAATAACTTTTCTTTAATTAGAGTACCTTTCACTAACATAAAAGAATCGGCAAAATATATCAAAACTGAACAAGAGAAAAATTTAAATAAAAACAAAATTAGCGAAAATTTAAAAAATGTAACTAGTTTTTCTCAAGAAAGTATTAACAAGTATGTAATAAAAACTTCTTCTGGGTGCAATCTTGCAAGAAGAAACTTGTCTAAAATGTCAATTAAATTTTATGAAATGACGCAAAAAGCTAGAAATAAAATATCGCAAAAAGAAGAATTTACTTTATTATATGATAGCATAGAAGATACAAGCCTTGATACTTTTGATAAAAGTCCTTTCATATCAGATAAAGTTGTATATAAAAATAATTTTGCAAAAAAGTTTAGAAAAGATATAGATAACTCTTCTATTGCATTTTTAAACAATGAAATTGAAATTGAAGACGATAGTCATATTTTTTCTTCAAAAGAGTATAGAGAGTTTCTTTCAAAATATTACACAAAGTCATTTCTTAGAAATAAAAAAAGCTTATTTCTAAAATTAATAAAAGAGAATATTAATATTTACAAAGCTAATGCTTATTTAAATGATGAATATTTTGGATTTGATATGCTTTTAAGCAAAGCACTAGCTAATAACAACAGTGATAAAAATACTAACAAAGACTTAGTAGAAATTATATTAAAAAATGCAATTATGAATATGTCAGGTATTGATTCTCAAATAGCTAATTTTAAAAAACAACCTGTTGATAGCTTTGAAAAGCTAAAATCAAGTAATTACCAGTTTAATCAAAACGTAAGCGCGAATAGAGAATATACTTTAAACAATTCTTTAAAGAAAGAATTTGGCAAAGAAAAAATAGAAAAAGCAATTAACTCTATTTTTTCCCTAGATACAATTAAAAATCAAGAAAACTTTGTCATAAGACATATTGAAAAAGATTATCTAGATATTCATAAGTTTGCTATATCTACAAAGAATTGTGGTGGAGACGGCTTTGTTTTTAAAAATATAAAAGGAAGTTTGTGCACACTTAAATTTCCTTTTATAACCAAAAAGCATAAATTTGATGGTACTAATAACATTAATGTTTCTAATCGAATACAAAACTTTAACAAACTACAAGAATCAGAAGACTTTAGCTACGATCAAGCTTCTGTTTATATGGGAAATATAACTAAATTTTTAAAAAATTCTTCTTATAATCATGATATATTTGTAAGTGAAGAAGATACTGGCATCGTATGTTACGAAACTAATGAAGATAAAATAAAAGTAATTAAAGGCTATACACTAGATGAAAATCAAAAAGAAAAAGGTATTTTACTCAATATAAGTTATTATGATTTTGAACTCAGTAATAATAATTTAAGTTCTTATGTAAATAACTATATGATAAATGCTACAAGAGAAGACTTCGAAGGAGAAAGATTCATTACAAGACAAAAGTTTAATAATGAAGTTTTAAATAGCGAGTCTACTATATACGGCCCTTATTCAAGAATCAATAATAATGTCAAGATACCATTTAGCTACTTTTACTTATCATCAATACCAGGGACATTTTCAAATAAATTAACAGAAATATCAGAGGATATTTTAAAGGTATTTGATGTAAACTTTGAAAATATAAACAATCTAAAAGATATAGATAAGTTTATAGAGAACAACAGTTTTTACGTTAGAATTTTACAAGAAATATTTGAAGTTTTTTCTGAAATTTTCAATGAAACAAACAGTATATATATAAACTTACTTTTAGAAGAAATAAAAACAAAAATTTCTAATATTGAATTCTACGAGAATATAGAAAGTTTTTATAGTTTTACAAATAATCAAGAATTTAAAGACATAGCTGTAAGTGATTTGACAAAAATATATAGTATTAATATGATTGAGCTTGAGAATAATTCTTTTGTTTCTTATAAGAATAAAAATAATTTTATTAATATTAATGATTTTAGAAACGAAAATATAGATGATAATAGTATTAATTACATACATACAGGAAGATTTAGAAAATTTCAAGAAGTTTTAAGACTATTAAGTAATAGTGACATATCAGAAGCTATTTGCCATGATCTTTTGCATGGATATTTTTTAAACTTTGAGAATAATTTAGAAAGATTAGAACAAAATACTCAAAGTCTCGAAAGAAGTATACAACTAATTAATGATGAAATTTTAAAATTACAAGAAATTGACTTTGAAGATTTTAATAAGTTTATAAAAAATGAGTTTTATCAAAATAAAGTTTCTAAAGACATACAGGAAATTATGTTTTATAAAAACATGTATAATGAAACTTTTATAAAAAATGATTTTTTTAATACTCTAAGAGAAAAATACAATTCTATTAATATTTTTAACCATAGAAAAGTCTTTGCAAAGAATATATTTGACAAAGCAAAAGCTAGCTGCAACTTGTTTGCAAGTGACTTATTAACAAACTCTTCTAAGAAAATAGATATTATTAGAATGCCTATTAATTATGATCTAGTCAACAAGATAGGCGAAAGAGGAATAATAGAAATATCAATTCTTCCAGTTAATATTAAATACCCGGAAATAGAGTATAAAGAACTAAAGTTTTATTATGCTCCATTTTTGACTGATGTAACAAGTAATTTTATTACTGAAGTTGGTAATAGGATAGATAGATTTTTAGGTTTTTATAATGATGCAAAAAAAATATCTAACAGATATTGCATAGTAAGTAAAGAAGACGCAATTCAAGAAGTAAATAATGTTATAATTAACATATTAAATTTAAATTCAGAACAAAATGAAGAAGTTATTTTGGAAGACGGATTAATTTTATCTGAAAAAGTTGTTAATGATTGTATTATGTCAAATGCAATAAAGTCTATGAATTATATAAATCAAAAAGGATTCGATGAAAATATTAAATTTGTTGATGAAGACGTAAACAATATAATTTCAGGCAAAACTATTAGCATGCTTTCTAATATAAGTGAAGAAGACTTAGTTAAATTATTTGATACTTACTTCGAGAATGACTTAGACTTTAATGTAGATGATGATGAATATTTTAACTTAGATAGTAATTTGTCAATATTAGAATCAAATGATTTTTATAAAAAGTTTTTGCTGGAATTAGATAAAGATACATCAAATTCTGACATACTTAAGAGTATTATACCTAATGTTTTCTATGATATGTTTAGCATGAAACTAGATAGAGACATTTTTGAAATACAAGATAGTGAAGAGTCAATTATCCATAGATATAGATCAAACATATTAGAAGAACCTGATGCTAATAAATGTTTTAGCTACTATATAGGCGCAAGGATTTTATAATGAACATTTCAGATTTAAAAGACATAGTTTTTTCAATGTCTTATAATAGCGGTAATAGCCAAGAATTAAATTTTGAGTTTATATATAATCTTTATCAAGAAAATGAAACTAATACAGTAGATAATATAATTTTAGATAGAAGTACTTTAAGAAAAAATAAGTTTATAAGAATAAATCTTGAAAAAGAAGTAGATGTAAATATAAGAAATACATTTGTAAGTCAAGATAATCAAATTTCTTTTTTACGTGAATTACATAATATTGATTTGTATGAGTCAGAAAGAGAACTTTTTAACAAGTTAGACAACATTGTACCGACTAGATATCATTTTACTACAGATTATAAAAACAAAGAAATAAAAGATTTTTTTAGACTACATAAATCTTCTAAAGCTAATTTAGACGAAACAAAGATTTCTTCTTTAGATAAATCAAATACTTTATCTATAATGCCAATTGAACAATACAAGACAAATTTTATTAAAAAAGATCTTGTAGAACAATTTAATCATAATAATATTAAAGATTATGAAAAAATTATAAATAACGAAAAAGTTGTTCAAGCAAGAAAAGAAAAAGACAGCTTTATTGAAAATTTTGAATCAGGTAATTTATTTCCTAAATTAAATTATATTTCAAAGTCTATTAATACAGGTGATTTTGAAACATATTCCAAGTTAAATGCATTTTATTTTGGAAGTTATATAGAAAAATTTGTTAAGGAAGATGAAGATTATAAGTTTCTTTGTTCTAAACTATATATTTTAGATAAGTCTAATAGGATTAATAAAATTGAAGATCAAGCAATAAAATATGGCAAGACATATAGATATGTTCATTACAATGTTTATCTTTATACAGCAGTTGATTTAGAAAATAGATTTATACTTAAACATTATATAATGTGTGATTATCCTTATATAAGCAACGATATAGTTTGTAGAGAAAATTTAAAGCCACCAGAACCTGTAGGCGTTAGCGCATCTTATGACAAGCTTAACAAAAAAATGATAATAAATTGGCAAAGCCCAACAAACTACCAAGGTGATGTAAAAGGGTATCAAATACTAAAGAGATTTAGTTTAGATGAACCATTTAAATTAGTAAAGCAACTTGAAGGTCATTTAGCATCTGACCTTTATGAATTTAATGAAAATGTAAACGAAGAAGAAATAATAAAAACACCAGGATACGTAAACACAATGTATTATGATGAATCTTTTGATGCAAACAGAATGTGCATATATGCAATAAGATCAATTGATGCACATGGTATGGTATCAAACTATAGTGAACAATTAGGTGTATATTATGATTTTCTTAGAGATGACTTAGTTACTAATTTAGTTTCTAGATCAGGTGCAGAGGCTTCTTATCCTAATAGTAAAGTACTAAATAAATCTTTATTTTTTGAAAATATTACAGATGTAATAGATAATTTACCTATTTGTAGTTATCCTAACAAAATTACTTTATATGCAACGCCAGACTTTGCTTATACAACTTCTGATGAAGAAGAAACTAAAACAATAGAAGGTGAATATCAATTTACTTTTATGAATTTAAATAACAATGTTTATAGAAGTGATAAATTTACAATAAACAATTTTGGTTAATGTTATTTAATATATAATTATAGTTAAAATTAAGGAGAATAAAATGGGTTTTTTGAACCACGCAACTAACAATGTTATAATAGATGCAGTTTTGACTGACAAAGGTAGAGAATTTTTGTCTAGAAATGATGGATCATTTAAAATAGCAAGATTCAGACTTTCAGATGATGAGGTGGACTATTCAATAGTAGAACAATATGGTGTACCTTTAGGAAAAGAAAAAATAGAAAAAAATACTCCTATTTTTGAAGCTTTAACATCTGAGAATTTGTCTCTTAAATATCCTCTAATAACTCTTGACAATAATACTGAAGTAGTTTTTGCGTATCCTGATGTTGTTCTAGATGGTACATCTTTGCCTATTAAAATAACAACATACGCAGATTCTCCTGCGAGTTCAAAAACAGCAACTATTAGAATAAAAACTAGCATTAATCAAGATTCTGATTTTAATTTAAGTAAAGCAAGTCTTGTTGATGATTTTTTTAAAGTTAAAGTATTTAGCAAATTATTAAAAGTTGCAAATGCAGATACACTAATAGATACTAAAAATGATATTAAAACTTACGGAGTTTCTCTTACAGCAAATTCAAAAGAGTTTACAGGTCAAGTAGGCACTGAAATTGTTGTAACTGCAGAAGGTGTAACAAATGACAGTAGTTTTAATTATTATTCTCTAGCAAATGATAGGACCACAATTAAAACTCAAATTCAAATTATTGGCAACAGAACAAACTCTACACTTATTGTGCCTATTACAATTACAAATACAAAGCTATAAAAATAATTAAGAAAGAATTTAAACTATGTCAGAATTAACAAAATCAATGTTTAATATAAGTGAAGCTGATATTATTAGAAAGACTTCACAAGTAAAACAGTTAGTAGACTTTCTTCAGATAGATGTCTCAAGTGTTGAAGGCAATGAAGCTCCAACTTCTTCAACAGATACTAAGACGCGTAAAAAGTATGAAGTATTTGTAACTGGTTCGGATAACTATGCAGTAACTAGCTCTCTTTTTCAAACTGTTTTTGATCAAGACTTTACGACTCAAACTTCAAACGAGTTGTTTGATATAACTATAGGCTGCTATGAAGGAAGTCAACTAGTTGATGACGCTCTAGATAAAACTGCAGGCCTTAATAATACAGGTATTGATGCAAGTGGTAAAAAGATTTTCCCAAATACAGTATTAATGGTTAGAGAAAAAATAAATATCTATAAGCAATATGCGCAAGCTTTATTAGGAGATTCTTCAGGATATTTTACTTCTCCTTACGAAGCGTCTCTGTCATCTGATAGTAATGAAAGAATTGACGAAGCTATTTTTATTAATATAAAGCGTCTTTTTACTAGAGATAGTATTGTTAAAGATCAATTTGCAATGAAGCTATTTAAAACATTAGCTAGTACTAGTGGAGACACTTCTAACATAGATATTCCTGCAACAGGTGAAGTAATAATAACTGATACAGATGCTTCTACTAGTTTAAGAGTTACAAGTCAAGCGGGTAGTATTGGAACTTTAACAGACGGAACAAATAATGTTGGTTTAATTTTTTACGAAAAAGGTATTGTTATTCTAAATGCTAGAAAAGTATTTGACTTAACAGGAAACGTAAAAGGAACATTTCAAGGTGGCAATGCTCAGTTAACTTTTGGAGACAATGATAATAAGAAGTTAGTTCCAGATTTATGGGTTTCCGCATCAGTTGATAGAGTTATTGATCATATTTGTAATACAAGATTTGGAAGATCAGCAAGCTCTGCTATGGGTTTTTTAAACCAAACTAATATAAATTCTTCAATTTATGTTTGTAGAGTAGCGCCAAGTCAAGCAAATTATTCTAGAAATCCTACTTATACTGATACTAATGGTAAAATTAGAGTTATAGAAAATAAGGGTGATGATCCTTTTTCATACATAACTACAATAGGTCTTTATGATACAAATAATAACTTATTAGCAGTTGCTAAAACATCTAGACCAATAGAGAAAAATCCTGAAGTTGATCTATCAATTAGTGTGAGAATAGACTACTAACATGACAATTAATATTATTGATAAAAAAATGATAGTTCAAAATAAAATTGAGCTGCACCCTTCTATTAATTATATTTCTGCATCATC
>MDTA01099003.1_pt1 | contig 14541 bp, 7 predicted proteins | sample 811151 | NCBI WGS metagenome assembly MDTA01 (sample SAMN05326648, study PRJNA326480) | marine metagenome | isolation source: seawater | place: Indian Ocean: South | collected 2010 | reverse complement strand
TTTAAGACCATCAATATATTTCCTTTCAACGGATGATACACCTATACTTTGGAAGTGATTTGTTGATTTTTGAAGATATAGTTGTGCATTCTCAAAGTATTGTGTATAATTAAATAATTCATCATTTTCCAAAAGGTCAAGAAGTTTTGTAAATTTAACCCATGAATACATCGCTTGTTGAAAAATATCAGGATTATATTTCTTGTATTTCTTTAACTTACTTAAAATATCTGTGATAGCGTGTGTATATCGGATGGGGACTTTTTCTTTTTTTGTGAGAACATTTTTCTTTATATTCTTCTTAATTGCATCATATTGATTAAAAAGAAAAAAGATAACAAGTATACTAACAAGTGTTTTGATATCTACATTCCCAAGTAGAAAGAATAATATAAGTAAGATAAATATCGTTACCATTACATTCTTGTGCTTTAGATCAATTTCTGGAATATGTATCATTTCTTAACCTGATATATTAAAAAAATATAAAATAATTGATAAAGTGACCATTATAATACCAAAATATAACATATTATCATTATCACTTAAATATAATACTAGAGCCATCATATACTTCTTTATATTTTCAAAGAAACCACCAGAATCTTCATTGTATAATTTATACTCTGATTCAACTTTGTGAACTTTATAAGCATATCCACTCTGAAATCCTTCAATAAATTTAGCTGTATTTTCAACAATTTCATTAATTGTCATATCAAAGACTGTTTTTCCTCTTTTTTGATGATATTCTCTTTGCATTTTTTTTGTGATATCTCTTTCATACTTTGAAAGGTATTTATCATTGGAAGGAACATTACCACTTATAATAGGTCTTGATTCATCCTTAACATTATCTAATGAAGCCATATATATATAGGTATATTTAAATATATGAGATTAAATGAACGTTACCTAAAAACATACGCCTACAACAATATTTATGGATCCCTAAGTCATCCATAACTTTACCTTCAATTGATTTTTTGATACTTCCATCATTTGTTACTTTAATATATTCAATATCAATGGAGTTTTCTTCATCAACTTTTTTCTTTGATTCATTCTTCTGTTCCATTATTTCTTTTACAAATGGAGTCCACTTATCAGCGACGACAGTTCCACAAGTAAAGCAACGAATCGGGATAATCATATAGTATATACTATTTGTATCAAAATAATTATCAAATTTTTAAATAATAGTTAAGATTACTTGATTGGTTTTAATCGTATCCATTTATTACACATCCATTTTTCACCTACAATAGGAGGAAGTCCTCCATGAAATGAATTATCACGTCTATCTGTATTATTGTCATTTAAGTTAAAAAATAAAACACCTTTACCTATTTTAGGTTTTGCTTTAAAATTATGTTTAGGGAATTCTGTTTCACCACCTGTAAAATTATCATTCAAATAAATAATAAAAGTAGCGTATCTTAAACTACCCATATTTTCAATATCTTCCTTACATATTTCTTCATTTGGATCACAAGCATCATAATGGGCGTCATATCGTTGCGTAGATTTATAATTAACTACTTGTAAATGTTCATAATGTTCAACTGGAATTTGTAAATAACTATTCACAATATTGTCTATTTTTTTTAATAATCGATTCGTTGTTTCCAAGAATACATGACTACTTGTTCGTGATGATTGATATAGATCATCACTTAATACTGTACTTCTTTCTAAATTTGGAGCAGCCATATCAATAATCATATTACATTCATCAACTCTTAATAAATTGTCAAACTCATAAATTTTATCACGATTATATTTATCAGAACATCTATAAATTGACATCGGAATTGATATATCTAGAATAAAGTATGGGGAGTATGAAGAATATAAATAATACAATATCGCAATCACTAAAAATACAATTATACAATATCTCAAATAATCCATATATTCCAAATATTCCATATATTTATCTTATTTATATTATTTTGAATAAAAGATTTAAACAAACAAATAAACAATAGTATAAATGTTTTCTTCAAAGAAGCAATCTATTTTAGAACCGATATGTTGTATATTACGTTTGGGATTACTTAAACATAAAGAAACTGGAACAAAGATATCGATTGTTAATAATTCTATTTCTTATCAATCCCCTGGTATGCTACAAGGACTAATTAGGCAAATGGGTGGAGATACACGTGAGGATATTCATAACCTTTACAATCCTTTTTCAAAAATATTTGAATGGTACGATAATAAAGATGAAAAAATAATATATTTTTATAAAAGATGTATGGAAGGTATTGATATTTTATTAACAGGCTATGATTCAAATAGTATCATTTATCCAACTCTCCAACACTATAAGAGATTATTTGAAAGTGCCCTTCAAGGGGAAAAAGCTGAAATTGATGAATTTAAAAAAGAATCACCACTTCTTGAACATTTAAAAACATTCTGGGATGAGAATGAATTAGATATTATCTATAAAAAATTTATTTATATAGATGAATTAGAAGATGAAATAAAAAAAAATGTATATCTTAAAACAATAGACGATATAATTACTATGAAAGAAAATGGAATCACTAGCTATATACAAAAATATAGTTCATCATATCATTAACATAAAGAAGGGAAATCATCATTTGATGTAATATCAAACGACGGACCTTCAACAACATCCCCAGATTTAACTTGACTTGTAGGTGGGCGATAACTCCCTGTTGACTGACTCTTTTTTTTTATAATCTTTTGTGTATATCCTTCAACTTCTTTAAAAGATGTAGGAATCGTTCTCCCCTCGAGTTCAAAACGATCAAATGAATATCTATCAAGTGTTCTTGGAAGTACACCAGGTTCAAGATTAAACTTACCTAATGAACGTATCGGTTTATCTAACTGAAATGAAATGTCAATATACTTGGCGGAAACATTAAACTTGTTTCTTATTTTTTCTTTAAGACCCATTACTGTTTCTTTAGTTTCAACACTAAATGTGTGTTCTCCATTATCACCATTATTTACAGTAAAGGTTATCATAATCTATACATTATTTACAATAGTATGTTTTAAATAGTATTACTTGCGTCTAGAACGGGAACGGGATCGGGAACGGGAACGGCTGCGAGGTGGAGATCGGGAACGAGAACGGGATCTACTTCTTCTTCCGGCCTTCGGAGAACTTTTAGGTTCCACCTTTATAGTACCAAACTTCCCTTTTTGGGTTACGAAACCGGCTTTTACGAGACGGTTTTCTCTTTTTGCCCGCTGACTCGCCTTTCTAGAGACAATACGCCCATTTTTATTGTACATCAGGTCTTTCTTTCGAAGACCACCACTTGTTTCATCAGCATTTTCATTCATAACTTGTGCTCTGCTTCCTCTTCTAACCATATTTATACTATATTGTTAGAAATTTATTTCTCCAAATTTGAATAAGTTTTTACATTCACTTCGTAAAATAAACAATGGTTTGTTGTGGGAAAAGGGCGAAAACGTTAGAAAAAAAACTTCACAAGACCAGAACAACAGAATTAAATGAAGATATTTATGATATGGTGAATAAAGTAATTCTTTGTGGTGGTTGTAAAAACGGGTTTAGTCTAGAATCAGGAGAACTTAAAATACATTGTAATCATTGTGAACAATTCTTTCACTGTAAGGTTGCTGGAGAATGTCAAGGTGAAGATTGTAAAATAATAGATAGTAGCGGTCATATGCATAAGGCTCGGTACTGTTACAGTTGTGTAAGTCAATTATACAAAAATGGTACTTGTCTTTGTATCGATTGTGGGGATAAGAATAGATTATAATTTTTTTAAACTTATAAAAGGAATGCCTTAAAAACCATTGTATTAAATATCGTAAAAAGTTCTTTTGATATATTGTAAAGTATAAAATACTTTTTAGGATGTAATGAATTACAAATAATCTGCAATATGTCGATATATTTTTTTAACGTTGTAACTGGGCACTTACTTATATTTCGTGAAACATATGCTTCAATAATCTCTTTCCCATTATCTTCAAGTAATTCTTGAATATAGTGTATGACTTTTATACTTCTTTCGGATTCACTCAATGCAAATAGTTTTCCATCAATTCCAGAAAGATGTTTGACAAATTGAAGACCATACTTATACCCACGAAGTCCCCACAATATTTTTTCATAATCGTGATACTCACGATAACTATTGTCTCCTTCTTCTTTTCTCTTAGTATCAATCATATTTACAAGAACCTTTTCAGGATTATATTTTTGGTGGAGAACTTGATAATGACTATAAATCGGTTTCGTAGTTCCTTTTATCATAGGAAGTCCAGCTTTCATTAAAGAAAGATAATCTTCATTCTTATAGAATACAATATTTCCTTGTGTATCTTGTCCTCTCCTTCCAGCTCTTCCCGACATCTGTATATAATCTTCATTCGTATAACTACATCCTGTAAGGAAACAAGATGTCCTTACCGGAAGATCAATCCCTAAACATAATGTACGGTCTGAAATAATAACCGCGATCTGTTTTTTTGATAAGAGTTTTTGAATAATCCAATTATATTCATCAGGCATATCTTCGATGTAAAGCCCGATACCGCGTTTAAGTAATTGAAATAGATAATGTTCATATGGGATCTTAATATTTAATGTTTTCATAATCTCACGCCTTACATTACGAATTGTATCAGCGGACATAGGTTCATTTGTAACAGAGAATATATAATCAGGGTGTTTTTTGAATACATCTTGTGGACAGAAATCAGGATGTTTCACAAATGATTGCATTTCTTTTTGAAGATTTTTTGTCTGTATTTCTTTACACTCATCGGTTAGTTCACTTCTTTGAATGTCATTTAACTTACTACGAAAGTAAGATGTCATTGTTTGAATATATTGATTCATTTCTCGTTCATTAAATGCTTTTATTTTTGCTTCTTTTTCAATACGAGCATCGGTTGTCCCTTTTGAAATGGTAATGTTTGATTCAAATGTCTCAAGTTTCTCTTTGTATTTTTGATATAAGTCTTCTTTCTTTTCCAAGATATCATAATGATATGGATGATTTTCAAGTTCTTTTTCTTCAAGATGTATAAATAATTTTTGAAAGATATCTTTACAAATATGTTGCTCTGTATGGAACATAATCATAGGAAACATCTTTTTATCACCCATTGTATGGATAAACTCAACCATATCCGAAATATCAAACCCACTTTTACGAACAACAGGTCCTTTGAAAGCGTTTAAAACATTTGATATCTTATCAGGATAAGACGTTTGTAGAGACATTAATGTTTCTTGTAAGAATGTTTCATAACGCTTACAATCATCAAGACTTGCTAATCTTTCTTCTGTAAAGAATTCATCAGGAGAACACGTTTCAATAACAGATTCTTCATCTTCAAATTCTTCTTCTAATGCATCCCATAAGGTTGAACAATCATTGGGTGTCATTGATAAAGGTGTAGTATCTATCTTGTCAATACAACATAAAGGATGTAATTTTTGTAGCGTTCCTTTATTCCATAACCACTTTTGTTGGTTAATAAATCTTTGATCATATTCAACAAATTTAATTTCTTTTTCAGGATGTATTGTTTGAAATACTTCTTGTAGATAATCACTATTACCAACAGTTGCTGATAAAGCAAGGAAATTACAAGGAATTAATTTAATGATATTTTCATAAATATCACCATCTTCTTTTTTATTCACATTATGAATTTCATCAAATACAGCATAATCATATGAAATACCATTCTTCATTAGATTTTTTTCAACTTCTTGAGGTGTCCCAATATATATGTTTGTATCAGGGCCATAAGAGTGATGAGATAAATTATCAACAAGAAAGTGAACTTTGTATCCCATATGAATGAAATGTGCTCCAACTTGATAGGCAACAGGTTTCGCAGGACATACATACAATATCTTCTTATGAATAATTCCTGTAGCCATTGCAACCCAAGATTTTCCGGATGATGTCCTTGCTTTCACAATAATGCTTTTCTTTTGTTTGATATAGTGAATGACATCTGTTTGCCAGTTATCAAACTTCCTTTCACGTTTATCATAAATGAACAAGGGTTCTAACATATCTCCCATATGTTTCAACATATATTCTTTGATCCTTTGATCTTGGAGTTTTGCCCCTATTTTTGTAAGTAGTTTCTTTGAATCATCAGAAAGAGATGATTCATCTTTTAAATGATAATATAGAATAATAATGTATTTCATATACTTCTTTTTCTTTTTCCATAATCGTTTCAAAAGTTCTGTTTTGTAATATATGATTCCTTCATCTGTTCTAAGGTTCTGAAGAGGTTCAAATAGTTCTGTATCTTTCATATTTTTGAAAATGAATTCAATTTTTTTGATATCATTATCAATACTTTGTTTTTTTCGTTTGATCTCTTGTTGTTGAATAATCAAATCTTTTTTTTTCACAACAGGTTTTTTCTGTTTATGATAATTCTTCTTCGTTGTTTCAACATCTTTAACCTTTATGATATCTTCAATCATATGTTTCAGATTAACATTTACATTCGAAGCAAGGTCTCTTATGAAGATTGATAGTGTTTGTTTATCAATATTTTGCTTTACTAATGTTTGACTCATTGTAGTTCCTATAGTATTATAGATATGTGTTTAAATAATATCAAATTTACTTAAAATATGAGACCTTGTTTAATTTTATTACTACTTTGGATGCGTTTATCAAACCCTTTGATAGTGTTATAGTTTATTTTTGTTCCAGGTGGGTTAGGGTATCCACCCGATTTATTACTTGTTGGATTATTACAAGATCCATAACGGATATGTTTATTCTTTGTGAAACACCATAAACCTTTCTTTCTTTCATTGGGATTTCTACAATAATTATGATTTTCTTTTATTACGTATCCCATTTTACTCCTATAATGGTCTAAACCATAATTTGGTTTATCTCTGGGTGTATTTGCTCCAGGCCAGTGAATACAATCTTTAATACCGTCACCTTTCTTGTTCACAAAATTGTTTTTAGTCCAAACCATTTTATTATTTGTTATGTTTTTACAATCAGCCTCAGTAATCATTGCATTTGGAATCAAATTAGGGCATTTTTCAACAATTGATAAACATGAACCATCTACCCACTTTAAATTGTTCCCTGTACACTCATTTTGTTTAATATCACTACAAACGCCGTATATTTTTTTCTTTGATTCATCCTTACAAGTTCCAACTTCATCACTTGTTTTAGGTTTTTTCCATGTACATCCCCAATGCTGACAAGTTTGATTATATCGATCTTTATTATTACACCCACGATATGTTTCTGTTTTACTCCCGTACATATTTTCATTACACAACTTTTCACATTTTTCACTTTCTTTCCACGTTCCATCTGGACTACAATCATATCTTTGCCCCAATTTTTCACCTTCTTCCGGCCTTACTGATGATAATCTAATACCAAAACCCGGTTTACATTGTACCGTTATTGAACTGTTATCTTTTTGAACTGGATTAATCTTATTATTACTATTATTATGTGTTATGTTTTCACCCAAGAATGGTCCATTTACGTTGTTTGCTTCTTTTTCTACGTTTGATTTTAAGGCACTAGTTTGACATAAACGTTTACAATTACTTAAAAGATATTGTGTATTATTTTTTTTACAAGGTGTTATATCCCCTTTATAATATTTTTTATTGTTTTTATCTGTTGCTTCACTACTACTATAATACCCAGTTTTACATTTAACAACTGTCTTTACAATATCTTTCTTATCTAATTTGCCAGTAGGTGTTTCATATCCAGGTGTGTTTGGACCATTACATTCAATTGGTTTACAATTACTTAAACGATACGGTTTCTTGTTGACTTTATTATCAGGGAAATCACATTTAGTTATCTCACCAATATAGGATGACCCCTTACAGTCGCTTGATTCTTTTTGACTAAGAAGTTTACATTTATTATCTTCCCATATATGATTTACCTTCCCTTCACAATTATTTTGATCTTTATCTTTTGAAGCCAAAAAACATTTTGTTTGGTTTTTATCCCAGTAATTTCCTTTACTTACACACTCTTTTTGTTTAGTCTGTGTTGTTTTTAAATAACAATTGTCATTTGCCCAAATTCTTTGATATTCTATAGGACTATGATAGTTGTCTGGACATTCAATATTATCAGGTAGTTTATCTCTAGCTATGGCGTTTTTTAGTTCGTTTGGAATATTCTCGTTATTGGCGGGTACATCACAAATAACTGGTTTACATGTATGTCTTCCAATATATTCTTTAGCGTTCATTATACCTTTTGTACATTTATAGGTTACTTTATTAATCCCTTTATCATTATCAGCTGTATTTGCAATATATGTATTTTCTTGATTATCACAAATTAAATTACATTCTGTATTATGTGGAACAACGTTTTTCCCCTTACATAGTCCATCCGTGAAAGATCCACCATTTATCTTTTTTTTATTTATGTCTGTTAAATTACAAGGATTTGGAACACATTTAGCATCAGGATATCCAGAAGAGCTGCAAGAAATTTTAAAATCACCATTTGTTTTTGTTTTAATTTCTGTTCCATCTATATATGGTTTATGACCACCCATACATTTAAAATAACAATCCCCTTGCCCCGAACAGGTTGTAGATCTGTTACCACTATTATATTTTTGTTTCCCACTATTATTTTTTGAGTTTGGAGTATCAGTATTGTAAATAATATGTCCACCTGAAAATCCCTTACGAGTACAGCTTGTGCTTTTACAAGTAAGTGTATGGTCTTTGAATGTGTCTCCATCAAACTTCCATTGTGATGAAGGAGGGGATGATCCCATAACTCCTTCGCATTTATATGTCCTCGATTGTTTAGATCCACCATTAATTGTCTTCCCTGAAGGACAACTTATATTACACGTTTTCCCCGTATCACCATTACAAGTGGTTGTAGAAGTACCATTATTTACTTTCATAGTAGGGCATTTTATTTTAATACACTTAACAGATGATAAGGTACCTTTATCACATTTTATAAAGTCTTTATTTTTCCCATCTTTGTCTTTTTCAAATGTATATCCGGGATCACATAATGGTTTACATACCTTACCGTGTTCCATCGTTGTAGTTTTACAAGTACCTCTTTGTATATTCTTATTTTTTGGAAAAAGTGAGTTAGGAAGAGAGCAATTAGATTCCTTACATGTCCCATTTATTTCAGGCTTTCCAGCATTACAAGTAATTTTTCCTTCACCATTTAATGTGTATCCATTTTTACACTTAAAATCACACGTGTCATTATGTAGGAGCTTTCCACCCGATTTCGGACATTTATTTCCTAAAGTAGTTTTTTGATCGGAGGGCAGGGAATTAGCCGCACAATGCGAGGGAATACAAGATTTAATATTTTTCCATTCTGTTTTATCGTTTCCAATCTTATCACATCTGACTATTCGTTTCCCTGTATAACCTTGTTTACATTTATTAAAAGTAAAGGTTTCCTTGATGCCAATTCCTGGATTATTATTCTTCCTACCCGTTATTTTTCCTTTATTATCATAAGAAAGAGCATTACTATTTTCGGCATTTCCTTGTTCAAGGTCTTTGTATTCACAAATACCCTTTTTACATCCAGATAATTTATATGGTTTAGAATAATTTGTATTACAAATCGCTTGAGGTTGTTTATTTTTATTATTCCATATGTATGTAGGATTACAATCAACATTCTTTGTCGTAGTAATAGGATTGTTATCTAAGGCTATTTCTTCTCCATTTTTATATCCGCTTACATATCCAGTTGTATATTTATTATCTGGTTTCGTACATTCTATTCTATTACACGACAAATCACCTTTATCTAATGTACCTTTATCACATTTTATTTTACCTTTATTTTCAACTCCTCCTGCAATATTGTAAGCTTCATTACATTTCGGATAACAAGTTTCACCGTGTTTAAGTATTATCTTATTGGATTTATCAAGAGTACAATCACCTTCATTTCCATTTGTTAAACCCAAGTCACTTACACAATCCTTTTCGACACAATTACTTTCAAGTTGATCTTTAATAATTGTATTGTCTGATTTTGATTTCCTCCATTTACCTTCCTTACAAATAGCAGTCATTTGTTTCCCTTTGTAGCCATTTTTACATTTTATAGTATGTGTTGTACCGGAATTGGTTGATTTACTATCATCTGAAATAACCCATTCTGTACCTTGTTTCTTACAAGAATTAGGTTTACATTCTTTATCCCACTTATGTCCAATATTCTTGTTTTTTTGTTGATTGAGTAAGCATTCAGATTTAATGCTTATTTTCTGAGATTCATTTGTACCGTCTTCTGAAAACCCGTCCTCACATTCAAATGTTTCTGTCCCACCAATCCCTATGATTGACTTTCTTGATTTTTTTTTCTTTGTATTAAGTGGTTGGCTATTACATAATTCACGTTTACAACCACTCAATGTATATGGTTTATTATCTGTTTTATTTAAACATTCGGCTTTAGCGGTTTCATTTTGATTTGAAAGTGTATATGTACTGGAACACCTTACAACTTTTTTTTGATTCCCTGTTAGACTATTTGGCACCCCTGTATATCCAGTTGTATTTCTAGGTTTATTACAATTTACGGCTATACATACAGCCTTCTGCTTGTCAGGAACCATAATATTTTTACCACCCTGTACAGAACATTTGTATGTTTTGTTATTGTTATTCTCTAATTTATATCCTGAATTACATACTACATCACACGTTTCATTATGATTTTTTATATTTTTGCCTTGACAATCAACTTTTCCGTTTGTAATTGTAGTTGTAGCAACATTACATGGAAGAGCATCACAACTTCCTGAAGAGAACGTACTTTTTCCTTGTCCACACGTAAGTATCCCTACATTATTCATATTTTTATATTTGGTTGAATTGTTTGATAGTTGATAACCCGGAGCACACTTATAAAAACAAGTTCCGGTTCCACTACATATTGTTTCAAAGTTTTTATCACCATCTTCTTTGTATGTTTTTATCATATTCGATGTATTCTTCATACCTTGTTTTTCTTCGGTTTTAGTAATTATCTTGGTATTTTGTATTTTTTTGCCACCACTACCATCTTTTTGTATAAAACAAGAGGACCTTTTACAATCGATAACTTGTTGTAGTGTATGGACATAATCTATTAATTTCTCGCCTTTTTTATTATCCAGATCTTTATTCAATGCTCCATATTTGATACCAATCCTTCTATAAATTAAATCTACTAATTCTTGACTCTTTAGATTGTCGTTTTTTTCATTATCCGATGTTATTTTGGTAATTAGACTATTTGGTGCCCCATATTCAGTCGCTCGGTTTGAAAGGTCTCTGACGGCCTTATCGGTTGTTGGTCCTTCTAATCTCCATTGAGACACCCCTTCTTTAATACCTGTACATTTATAAGTGTGCTTATCGTTCTTTCCATTAATTGAAAATATGTTCTTATTAGGACAAATAGGATTGCACTTTGCCTCAAGGCTACCCCCAGTACAAACAAACTTCGTTGTAACTTCACCCATCATCCACTTGTTGCTACCTTTACAATTATCACGTGAATTCGCATTTCTTACTAAACATTTACCATTAAACCATCTTTCATTCGTCCCTTGACAGCTATTAGCATCTTTTTTAGATCCATTTACAGAATAACAACCAGGAATTATATATGTTTTCACGATAGTGTTCATATCTGCACATTTTACGGGTATACATGCAGCTCTATTCCCACTCACAGGAACCATAACATTTTGTCCCTCTGAATCTACCGAACATTTGTATTGTATATTCTTTGAATTATTTAATTTATATCCTGGAGCACATACTACATTACAAGTTTCATTATAACCTTTTTTATTTTCACCTCCACAATCAAAGGTTCCATTTTGAATTAAATTTTTATTTATGTTATTTTGTAGGTCACATTTATTTGGTGTACAAATACTAAAGGAATTATTTACGTATCTGGGTTTGGATGGTTTCCTACACCTTACATAAACGGCTTCATTAGCAGCACACCCAATGTTACTGGGAACTTGAGGGTATATTAGCGAAAACAACTTCAACTGACCATCTGCGAAGTCGATTGCTGGTCCATTCCCTTTACTATTTTTTGGCCATTTGGTAAAATAGTGACCATTGCTAATATCAGTTGTTGTATTATAGTGCTTATATGTTTTGGAGACGGCTTTCATAATGTCCTTCTTCTTATCACGGATGTTTAATGGTTCAGCACCTGGTGAGCCTAATTCCTTACAAAAAGCATCCAATGCTTTTTGGGCAATCTTCTTCCCCCCATCGTAAAATGGCAAGTTGTCGTCACAAACAGGAAGAAATTCCTTAATTTTTTTTTTATATCCAGCCCCTTGAGGGTATTTTCCACCCGCCTTACGTATGCGGTTTCCCCAATAAGTGTAGAATTTTTTACCTGATATCTCTCGTGGTTTAAATCTCATTTCAATGTGACCTTCGTATTCATCTTTGGGTTTTGCTTTATCATCTTTGTGGTATGTATCTAATGGACGGAGACGCAATTCAATGTCTAACCCTTGATTGCTTCTTCTCTGAACGGTATAATTTGTTTTACCATTTGCAAAGTATACACCATAGGGACTTTTCAATCTTAGATTCTTGTCAAATACTTTATACGCACTTTGTCCCTTCTCGGGGGTGGATGTATTACGAAATAATCCACTTTTCCTTACGATCTGGAATAATTGACTGTCGGGTATTTTTTTCCATTCACCTGTTATACATTTTATTTTTGCTCCCCCACTTTTATAACCTTCCTTACATTTAAATGAACATTGTGAATTGTGTATTTTACTACAATCTTTATTATTAATCTTGTTTAATACCCACGTATCTCCCCCTCCTTTACACGCATTCGGTTTACAATTTTTTTCCCACTTATGTCCAATATTCCTTTTATTTTGTTGATTGAGTAAGCATTTAGATTGAATGCTTATTTTCTGAGATTCATTTGTACCGTCTTCTGAATAACCATCCTTACAATCAAATGTTTCTGTTTCACCAATTCCGATTGACCCCCTTGAATCTTTTTTATTTGTATTAAGTGGTTGGCTATTACATAATTCACGTTTACAACCACTCAATGTATATGGTTCGGATTTATTCCCAGAACATTTGGCCTGGGCTTTTTGACCTGAAAGGGTATATGTATCAGCACATTTTACATCTATACTTTGTTGACCTGTTAGTTTAACCGGTAATTTATCCTTATCTGTACCCTTACCTGTACCCTTATATCCAGTTGTATTAGAGGGTTTAGTACAAGTAAATCTGGTACAAGTGTGATTACTTAATTCACCTTTCTCACATTTTATTTTACCCTTTATTTCAGAACCACCCTTACATTTTATCTCACATTTTCCACCAACTTTAAGTTCGAAGGTGGAAGATTTGCCTTTCTTCTTGGAATTATCTACAACTGTACAGTCTCCTTCTTTGACACTGTGATAATAAGTAGTATTATAATTCTTATCTTGACAATTATTTTCTTCACATTTATCCGAAGGCTTTATAATTTTAAAACCACATAATTTCTGATCTTTATCTGTGTTAATTTTTAAACATTTCCTCCCCCCAGAGTACCAAAGGCCATTTTTATTTCCATTACAACCTTGTTCATTGTTTATATTAGGGTGATATTCTACGCAATTTTTTTCAAAAAATATATGATTCGTTGCCTTATTACAAGCCGATTTTTGTAAGTTTTTTTTTTGAGAAATATGACAATTACCTTTTATTTTTATTTCATTTAGAACGGGTTCCCTCCATTCTCCCATGATACAAGTTATATTTGCCTTTGTATCTTTGCCTGTATGTCCTTTTCCACATTTGAAATTACACGTTTTCCTTTTCTTTGTTTTACAATCATTTTTGTCTATGAGTTCCCATTTAGAATTTTTTGACTGACCATTCATGTTTTCACAACTATTTTCTAGACATTCCTTTTTTTCATTGTCATTGATTTTAAAAAAGACTTTAGTCCCATCACTGTGTTTTTTACAAGTAGTTATAATTTTTTTTTCATCTCCTAGATCATTTTTATGGGTATTGGGTTTGTATCTTTTGAATTTACCATCAGTTGAATATCCATCTTTACATACAAATTTTTTGGATTTATCAATACCAATATAGAAACGTTCTGGTTTTGTATTTTCTGGTTGTTCTGAATTTTTATTATAACTGGAACACATCCCTTTTGTACAACCCTTTAACTCATATGGATTATCATTATCTGGACTTGCTTTACAGGTTATCTTAGGCGGCTTATCACCTTTTTGAATATAATATGTATCACATTTTAGATTGTCATTTATTTCTTTTATGGTTTTAATATTACCCCCACCTTCAGATTGGACAGACACCATATTAGGTGGATTTGAATTTTTTCCAAACAAATATCCAGAATCTTTTGAGTATTTGGTGTTAGGGCAAGCTGAAGGTATACATCTACAAGTATTATTATTAGAAGGTTTCATAATATTTTGACCTTT
>MDTA01062419.1_pt1 | contig 14542 bp, 12 predicted proteins | sample 811151 | NCBI WGS metagenome assembly MDTA01 (sample SAMN05326648, study PRJNA326480) | marine metagenome | isolation source: seawater | place: Indian Ocean: South | collected 2010 | reverse complement strand
CTGCACAACACAAAGGATGCAACCTTATTGCTCGACCATCAACCAATACAGGCTGAAATGCTTGTATACCAAGCCTATGAAGCGTAGGAGCACGATTTAGAAGAACAGGATGAGACCTAACTGTATACTCTAAAACTTTATAAACGGCAGAATCTCCTTTTTCTATGAGAATTTTTGCACTCCTGGGTGTACGAATATAGCCTTGCTCAATGAGATGCCTGATAACCATAGGTTTAAATAACTCAATAGCCATCTCTTTCGGTATACCGCACTCGTTTAATTTAAGCTCCGGACCAACAACGATAACTGATCTACCTGAATAATCAACCCTTTTGCCGAGCAAATTCTGCCTAAATCTTCCTGTTTTACCTTTTAAATTATCGCTTAACGACTTCAAAGGTCTACGAGTACCACTTCTTACAGCAGCTCTGAGTCTACTGTTGTCAAATAGAGCATCTACCGCTTCTTGAAGCATTCTTTTTTCATTTCTCAAAATTACATCTGGAGCCTTTATCTCCATTAATTGTCTCAACCTATTATTTCGTATAATTACTCTTCGATATAAATCATTTAAATCTGATGCAGCAAATCGACCACCATCCAAAGGTACTAATGGGCGTAATTCTGGAGGTATAACAGGCAAAACACTTATAACCATCCACTCAGGTTTATTTGGAACTTTTTTCTCTATTCGGGGATCGAATTTTCTTAAAATCCTTAAACGCTTTAACGCATTATCTCTTTTTTGCATTGAAATTTTTTCAGCCTTAATGACTTTAAGCAACTCATTTATTGTCCCTGCAATATCAAGTTCAGTTAACAACCTTTTGATGGCTGCCCCACCCATCAATGCTTCGAAGTAATAATCATCATCTAACTCATTTTCTGTAGCAGTATCTATCCCAAATTCTTCATCTAAATCTAAAAATTCTGACTCTGTTATTAACTCACCGTATTTACGACCAGATTTACCTGGATTAACAATGGCATATCGTTCATAATAAACAATAGATTCCAACTCCTTTGTTGTGTAACCAAGCAGGTAGCTAATCTTGCTAGGAATGGACCTTAAATACCATATATGTACAACTGGCACGGCTAAAGTGATATGACCAAAACGTTCTCGCCTAACAGTTTTTCGCGTAACTTCTACGCCGCATCTATCACATATAATACCTCTATAACGTATTCTCTTATATTTCCCACAATGGCATTCCCAATCTTTAACTGGACCAAAAATTTTCTCACAGAATAATCCATTCTTTTCAGGTTTATAAGATCTATAATTTATTGTTTCTGGCTTTAAAATTTCACCACGCGAATTGTCTAAAATCTGCTCAGGCGAGGTTAAGCCAATTGTAATACTTGAAAAATTATTTGCTTTTCTGTGCTGAATAGGTTCAGTGAATGCCATTTTTATACCCTATATATGTTATTAATCTAAAACTACATTTAAACCTAATCCTTCAAGCTCTCGGACGAGAACATTGAAAGATTCTGGTATATTTGAATCAGGTGAATTATAACCACGAACCAAAGAATTATACAACTTTGTACGACCATCAACATCGTCCGACTTTGTTGTGAGTATTTCTTGTAGAACATGAGAAGCACCATACGCTTCAAGTGCCCAGACTTCCATTTCTCCAAGTCTTTGCCCCCCAGATTGAGCTTTACCGCCTAAAGGTTGCTGTGTTATTAAAGAATAAGGTCCAGTTGATCTTGCATGCATTTTATCATCGACCTGATGTGATAATTTCAACATATAAATATTACCTACCACAACTTTAGAATCAAACTTCTCGCCAGTTCTTCCATCCCATAAGTCAACAGTACCAGTTTTGGGTAATCCAGCCTGTTCAAGCTCATTTTCGACATCACTCAAACTAGCACCATTAAAGACGGGTGTAGTATAATATTTTCCTAGTTTTTGACCAGCCCATCCGAGCATCGTCTCGTATAACTGTCCAAGATTCATTCTCGAGGGAACACCTAATGGATTAAGAATTATATCAACAGTCGTTCCATCATCAAGATATGGCATATCCTCCTCAGGGACAATGATGGATACTATACCTTTGTTACCATGCCTTCCAGCCATCTTATCACCAACCGATATACGCCTCTTTTGAGCAATATAAACCTTTGCGAGCTTCATAACTCCTTGTTGAAGGTCATCACCAACTCTTAATTTAAAGATATCTTTCTCTAACCCTTCTTCTAGTTGACGAAGATTTCTACTAAAATTTTCCCATATCCTTAAAATATTATTCCAGATAAAAGGATCTTCGACCCATGGAGACTTTAAAGATAATCTTTCAAAATCTAAATCAGAAACCCTTTGACTTGTCAGTAGTGTTTTTGCTTTTATTAAGGTTTTATTTGTTGCAGAATCTCTTATCCCACCAGAAGTTTGATTTTCTAATTGCATACTCAATAGTTCATTGCGTTTTTCCATGAGATTCATTCGATTCTGTCTAGCGTTTTTCTGAAGCATTCTAATCTGCTGCTTCTCTTCTTTTCTAATAGCTAAACTCTTTCTCTCGAATAATTGTGTATCTATTATAGTTCCATGAACGCCAGAAGAACATCTTTTTGATGCGTCTTTTACATCGCCGGCTTTTTCTCCAAAAATAGCTCTTAATAATTTTTCCTCCGGAGTGGGATCAGTTTCACCTTTTGGAGTAACTTTACCAACCAATATATCTCCAGGAATAACCTGAGCCCCAACCCTAACTATACCTCTCGAATCAAGATTACGAGTCGCCTCTTCACTAACATTCGGTATCTCATTCGTTAGCTCTTCTTCACCTCTACGAGTATCTCTTATTTCAACTTCAAATTCCTTCATATGAATAGAAGTCAATACATCTTCCTTAACCAACCTTTCATTAATAACAATAGCATCTTCAAAATTATAACCTCTCCATGGCATAAAAGCAACATTCAAGTTTCGACCTAATGCCAAACGTCCATTGTTTGTTGAAGTACCATCTGCTAACACATCTCCAACCTTAATTTCATCTCCTACTCGAACAAGCGGTTTTTGATTAATACATGTGTTCTGATTGGTTCTCAAAAACTTACTTATTTTAAATGATTTAATATTTTCGTCAGGCACAAGAGTTAATTCATCTGCCTGTCCTTTGGTTCTCAATATGATCTCATCAGGTTTCACTTCTTCCACTACTCCATCAACATCAGACACAACAACTGAACGTGAATCACTCGCAACATTTTTCTCCATACCGGTTCCAACCAAGGGTATTTCAGGTCTGAGCAAAGGCACTGCCTGTCTCATCATATTAGATCCCATCAGTGCACGGTTTGCATCATCATGCTCAAGGAAAGGAATCAAGGAAGCGGAAACACTCACAATCTGATTAGGAGATACATCAGTGTAATCAATTTCTTCTCTGGTTACAAGTGGAAAGTCCTCACCATTTCTTGCGCGAATATACTCATCCAAATCTCCACTTCTACCACTCAAACCCTCAGTTGCAGGAGATATCAATGATCGTTCCTCCTCATCGGCACTTAAATATGAAACGTTCTCACTAGGTGATATCAAACCTGAATCATCAACATTCATTTTGTAATATGGAGATTCAATAAAACCTAGTTTATTTACCTTAGCATGCGTTGCTAGTGAACTGATTAAACCAATGTTTGGACCCTCTGGTGTTTCTATCGGACAAAGCCTTCCATAATGGGTAAAATGAACATCTCTCACCTCAAAGCCAGCCCGTTCTCTAGTTAAACCACCTGGCCCCAAAGATGATATTCTTCGTTTGTGGGTGATTTCTGATAGTGGATTTGTTTGATCCATAAACTGAGACAATTGGCTTGTTCCAAAAAAGGTATTAATAACCGATGTAACGACACGAGAATTTACCAAATCTTGAGGAGTAAGACTTTCTGCTTCACGCTGATTCATTCTCTCTCTTATAGTTCTCTGCATTCTTGATAATGCAACACTAAATTGATTAGCTAGCTGCTCTCCAACTGTCCTTACACGTCTGTTACCCAAGTGATCAATATCATCAGGACCCTTTAAACCCTTGCGCATAATTATTAAGTACTTAAAAACTTCTATAAAATCTTCTCTAGTCAAGATCGGTTCATCTACAGGTATTTTTAAATCAAATTTTTTATTTATTCGATACCTACCAACTTGCCCTAAATCATATTTTTTAGAGGAAAAAAACATTTTTTCAATAAATTTTTTCGCAACAGGCACGTTAGGTGCTTGACCAGATCTCAAGTGCTCATACAATAGCATTAACGCCTCATCACTATTTGAAGTAGGATCCTTTTCTACTGTATTTTTTAGCATTTGATAATCAAGGTCGTTTACGTCCTTGACTGCAAAAACTTTCTTTATTCCGTTCTCTTTTAATTTCTCTAGGTCAGATTTGGTTATAACTTGACCTTGCTCGACAAGCACCTCTCCAGTGCTCTTGATTAAAATATTTTCTAAAAAGTCTTTTCCAACAAGATTCTTAAAATCATTAACCTTAAACTCTTTTACAAGATTGAATACATTAAAAATCTCCCTATTTGATGCATATCCTATAGCCCTTAACAACAATGTCGCAGGAAACTTTCTTCTTCGATCTATTATCGCATAAATACAATCATATATATCTGTAGTAAAATCTACCCATGAACCTCTAAAAGGAATAATTCTAGCAGTGAATATTTTGGTTCCGTTCGGATGAAATGTTTGATCAAAAAACACACCAGGAGAACGCTGTAGCTGACTTACAATAACACGTTCAGCTCCATTTATAATGAATGTTCCTCTATCTGTCATGTATGGAACGTTACCAAAAAATACGTCCTGCTCGATATCCTGAACAAATTGAGTCCGATCGTTTTCATTAGTAATATGAAGAACAAATTTTACTTTGAGAGGGACAGAATATGATATCCTTCTTTCCAAACACTCTTTCATAGTATATTTTGGGAGCCCTAAATAGTAACTCTTGTACTCTAAAACATAATTCCTGTGATTATCTTCAACAGGAAACATAGCTCTGAATACTGCTTCTAAGCCTTTCTTAACTCTCTTTTCTGCAAGAACGTTTTCTTGCAAAAATTCTTCATAAGATGCTAACTGAATCTCAAGTAAGTCAGGAACATTTTCTTTAACGCTAACTGAAGCGAAGTCGTGTCTTTTAAGTTCACGAACGGCTTGATTGTTCAAATCAATGCCCTCCTATTTAATAATGATTGAAGACCAATGGATTTAATATCTAATATATTCATCCGCTACTTTAATGTAACAGATGCTCCAGCTTCTTCTAGTTTAGACTTCATAGCTTCAGCTTCCTCTTTTGAGAGAGCATCCTTAATGACGGTTGGAGCACCATCGACAAGACCCTTTGCTTCTTTCAATCCAAGCTGAGTTATTTCTCTAACAGCCTTTATAACATTGATCTTCTTCTCTCCTGCAGATGTTAATTCAACATCAAATTCAGTTTTTTCCTCCGCAGCAGCCTCTCCTCCGCCAACGGGACCGGCAGCAACAGCTACTGGTGCTGCGGCCGTAACACCGAACTTCTCTTCGATATCGTTAATTAACTCGGAAATTTCGAGCATATTTGAATTTTCTAGATAGCTAAGCACATCAGCACGCGTTACGTCAGCCATTTTTTCTCCTGTTTTTCTTTTTTTATTTTTAATTTAATCTTTTTGATCTTTCAAACTGTTAAGAGATCCTACCAATTTTGACATTGTAGCTCCTAAAGTCCCGACCAACTTTGACATTGGTGAGTTTAACCCACCTACTAATTTCGACAACAACTCTTCTTTCGATGGCAAACTAGCCAATTCTTCATATTTTGCAGCATCAAACATTTGACCTTCAAACAAAATTCCTACAACTTTAAAAGAATCATTATCTTCAACAAAACTTTTTATTACTTTCGCAGGCGCAGTTGGATCACTTTCTGAAAAGGCTATACCTATCTGCCCAACAAGTAAATCATCAAGTCCATTTATACCTGCATTTTTTGCTGCTATCTTGGTCAAATTATTTTTGACAACCTTATATTCTACACCTTCTTCTCTGAAACTTTTACGTAATTTTGTTACACTTGATACATTTAAACCTGTATAGTTTGCAAAATAAACTCCACTTGATTTTTGAAGCTTTTCCTGTACTTCATTAACTAATTCTATTTTTTTTTGATTTGGCATATCTTATCCCTAAGCAGTGAATTCATTTTTATCTAATTTGACACCCGGCCCCATGGTTGTAGTAATTGATACCTTTTTCAAATACACACCTTTGGAGGCATTTGGCTTGGCTCTCATCAAAGCAGCCATCAAAGCCTTTGCATTATCAATTAACTTCTCTGAATCAAAAGATAATTTCCCTACGGATGCATGTATAATACCATATTTATCAACACGAAATTCTATACGACCAGACTTGACCTCTTTGACAGCTTTAGCAACATCCACAGAGACAGTTCCCGATTTAGGGTTAGGCATGAGACCACGTGGACCTAAAATCCTACCTATTTTACCAACAGACGCCATCATATCGGGAGAAGCAATTATAACATCAATCTCCATCCAACCATTTTTAATCTTGTCTATATAATCATCAGACCCAACGAAGTCGGCGCCAGATTTTTCCGCCGCGACAACGTTTTCACCTTTACATAAAGCCAAAACTCTGACTTTTTTCCCCGTACCATGAGGCAATGAAATTGTACCTCTAACAATCTGATCAGCGTGCTTTGGATCAACTCCTAAATTCACTGCAATATCTACACTCTCGTCAAAACCGACAGATTTTTGATCCTTCAGTAAATCGATAGCTTTTGCTAACATGTATTCTTTTTCTCTATTAATTTTTTCTAGATTTTCTTTAAATCTGTTACTTCTATTCATACAATCAGTCCTCTACAGTTACACCCATACTTCTTGCAGTGCCCTCGACCATTTTCATGGACGATTCTAAATCATTTGAATTTAAATCAGGCATTTTAATTTCCGCGATTTCTTTTACCTTATGTCGTTTCAAAACCCCAACCTTATCTTTATTCGGCTCACCAGAACCCTTTTTAATACCAGCAAACTCAATTATCAGACTTGCTACTGGCGGTGTCTTGGTAACAAATGTAAAGGATCTATCCGCAAATACAGTAATTTCAACAGGAATAATCTTTCCTGTCAATTCCTGCGTTTTTGCATTAAATGCTTTACAAAATTCCATAATATTTACCCCATGCTGTCCAAGAGCAGGACCTACAGGAGGGGCAGGATTAGCCTTACCTGCAGGAATTTGTAGTTTAATAAATCCAACTTCTTTCTTTGCCATAAAAACCTATTTTTCTAATTCAACTTGAAAAAAATCTAATTCGACAGGAGTAGGCCTTCCGAATATAGAAACCATCACTTTAACCTTCTGCTTATCTTTGTTAATCTCCTCAACGTATCCAGCAAAATCATCAAAAGGACCATCAGTAACTTTTACTGAGTCACCTACGTTAAAAGGACATTCAACCAACTCTTGGCCCTCTTTTTTCTCGACTTCACCGATAATTCGAGAAACTTCATTAGGACGCAGTGGAACTGGGATATTATTAGATCCAATAAAGCTCAACACGCCATTAGTATTCTCTACAACATACCTAGTCTCAGGAGTTAAAACCATTTTTATAAGAATGTAACCTGGAAAAAATACTTTTTCTTTAATACGCTTCTTACCCTGCCTGACCTCAACAACTTTCTGAGTTGGAACAAAAATCTCATCTATATCGGATGCGATCTTTGCTTCGTCAGCCTCAAAGAGAATACTCTCTCTCGCTTTTACCTCTTTCCCAGATATAACTCTGATTGAGTACCACTCCAATTTATTTACCTACACCTAAAAGAAATGAAATCAGCTCACTTATACTAAAATCAGACACAAATAAAAAAAGAGACATTATTACAGAAAAGACGGCTACAACCGCAGTCGAACCAAGCAATTCATCTTTAGTCAGCCAGTTAACTTTTTTCATTTCTATACGGACATCCTCATAATATTTACTTATTTTGTTTGCCATTCAAAATACCTAACTATTTTAATTAGTTTTTCATAAAAGCAGGTGAGGAAGGACTCGAACCCTCAACTCCCGGCTTTGGAGGCCGGTGCTCTACCAATTGAACTACTCACCTTTTATTTAATGAATATATTATTTAGTTTCTTTGAATAATACGTGCTTTTTAATAACAGGATCATACTTTTTATACTCTAATCTTCCAGGATGCAACCTCTTATTTTTCGTAACTGTATACCTATAACCAGTACCAGCAGTACTTTCTAACGCAACAATATCTCTTTTACTATTACCTGCCATTAGTAAGCCCTACTCTATTATCTCTGTCACGACACCAGCACCCACAGTATGCCCACCTTCACGAATAGCAAAACGTAACTCTTTATCCATCGCTATCGGTGTTATAAGGTTTATCTCTAAACTAACATTATCTCCAGGCATAACCATTTCAGTTCCTTCAGGCAAAATAACTTCACCAGTAACATCTGTCGTTCTAAAATAGAATTGAGGTCTATATCCTTTAAAGAATGGCGTATGCCTCCCACCTTCTTCCTTCTTAAGAACATAAACTTCTGCTTTAAACTTAGTATGAGGAGTAATTGAACCAGGTGCCGCTAAAACCATACCACGCTTAATCTGCTCTTTATCAACACCTCTCAATAACAAACCAGCATTATCACCAGCTTGACCTTCATCTAAAATCTTTCGAAACATCTCCACTCCCGTACACACACTCTTAAGATCCGAACCAAACCCTACAATATCTACGTTTTCACCAACTTTCACAATACCACCCTCTATCCTACCAGTAGCAACTGTACCACGACCAGTTATAGAAAAAACATCCTCTACTGGCATCAAAAATGGCTTATCAACATCTCTTTTAGGCTCAGGAATAAAACTATCTACTGAATCCATTAAATCATATATACATTGAGCATCATCACCTGTACCCGAATTCAACGCATTTAACGCAGAACCTTGAATAATTGGCGTATCATCTCCAGGAAAACCATAACTATCCAATAACTCTCTTAACTCCATCTCAACCAGCTCAAGCAATTCAGGATCATCCACTTGATCACATTTATTCATAAACACAACAATAGAAGGCACATTAACCTGTTTAGCTAATAATAAATGCTCTCTGGTTTGCTGCATAGGTCCATCTGTAGCCGCAACAACCAATATAGCGCCATCCATCTGAGCCGCACCAGTAATCATATTTTTAATGTAGTCTGCGTGTCCGGGACAATCAACATGAGCATAATGACGACCCTCAGTCTCGTACTCAACATGGGCTGTGTTTATAGTAATTCCTCTTTCTCTCTCCTCAGGAGCATTATCTATAGTATCAAACTCTCTGTGCTCAGCAAACCCCTTCTCAGCTAAACAACGTGTAATTGCCGCAGTCAATGTCGTTTTACCATGATCAACATGACCAATTGTACCAATATTGACATGAGGTTTCGTGCGCTCAAATTTTTCTTTTGCCATATTACAAACTACCTTTTAATTATTTTATAAATTAATTTGCTGATTTTTTACCTAAATACTTTTCTATAATCTGTTCTTGTATATGATTTGGTGCATTTTCATAGTGAGAAAACTGCATCGTAAAAACAGCCCTACCTTGAGTCATTGAACGTAATTCAGTAGCATAACCAAACATACTGGAAAGAGGCACTTTGGCTTTTAATACTTGAGCCTCATTTCTACTCTCCATTGTTTCTATCTGCCCCCTTCTAGATGTCATATCTCCCATAACCGACCCTAAATAATCTTCCGGCATAACAACTTCAATAGCCATAATTGGTTCCATTATTGTAGCCCCAGCTTTTTTTGCGGCATCTTTAAAAGCCATTGACCCCGCAATCTTAAAAGCCATTTCATTTGAATCAACGTCATGATATGAACCAAAAGTTAAAGTTACTTTTACATCTTCAACAGGATACCCAGCAACAACCCCAGTTTTCATTGCTTGCTCAATACCACTACTCACAGCAGGTATATACTCTCGAGGTATAACACCTCCAACAATTTTATTTACGAACTCATAACCTTTACCTGGCTCATTTGGCTCTACTGTAATAACCACGTGACCATATTGACCTCGACCTCCAGACTGTCTGACAAATTTAGTATTCTGCTCTACAGTCTTGGTGATACATTCTTTATATGCAACTTGAGGAGCTCCAACACTAACCTCAACACTAAACTCTCTCTTCAGCCTATCAACGATCACTTCCAAATGAAGCTCACCCATTCCAGATATAACTGTCTGACCCGTTTCTTCGTCGGTTTTTATTTGAAACGTAGGGTCTTCTTCAGATAATTTACCTAGCGCTATAGACAAATTCTCTTGATCTGATTTGGTACTCGGTTCTACTGCTACAGAGATCACAGGATCTGGAAATTCCATAGACTCCAAAACAATTGGATTTTTAATATCACACAAAGTATGACCTGTTTGCGTACTTTTCAAACCAACAACAGCAGCTATTTCACCAGTAGTAACCTTACTTCTCTCTTCTCTCTTAGCAGCATGCATTAACATCAATCGACCAACTCTTTCCTTCTTACCAGAATTAGGATTAAATATAGTATCTCCTGTGGACACCTCTCCAGAATAGACCCTGAAAAAAGTCAATCTACCAACATATGGATCTGTCATAATTTTGAAAGCTAGCGCGGAGAAAGGCTGACTTTCTGAAGCTAACCTAGAATCTTGTTGAGAACTATCAGATGGGTTAAAACCCTCTATCGCACCCTTATCTAACGGAGATGGCAAAAAATCAATCACTGCATCCAGTAAACGCTGAACACCTTTGTTTTTAAACGCGGAACCGCACATAGTCGGAATCATAGAACCATCTAAAGATGCTTTCCTGATAGCGACTTTGATCTCTTTTCCATCAATTTCATCACCCTCGAGATATTTTTCCATAAGCTGATCATCATAACTGGCCACTTCTTCTATCAAGTGCAATCTCCATTTATCTGACACCTCCTTCATTTCAGAAGGTATCTCAGAATATTCAAAACTTGAGCCATCTTCAGCGGTGTATATAATAGCCTCCATCTTAACAAGATCCACAAGCCCACTAAATGTTTCCCCAGCACCTATAGGTAATACAATTGGTACTGGATTAGCACCTAAACGATCTTTAATCATACCAACAACGTTATAAAAATCTGCACCCATGCGATCCATCTTGTTTACAAATGCAATTCGCGGAACACCATATCTATCGGCTTGACGCCAAACAGTTTCTGACTGAGGCTCCACACCCCCTACAGCACAAAATAGCGCAATACAACCGTCCAATACTCTTAAAGATCTTTCGACCTCTACCGTAAAATCAACATGACCGGGTGTATCAATTATATTAATTCTATTGTTATCCCAAAATGCAGTAGTTGCAGCAGAAGTTATAGTTATACCACGTTCTTTTTCTTGATCCATCCAATCCATAGTAGCTGCACCATCATGAACTTCGCCCAATCTATGCGTTCTACCTGTGTAGTATAAAATTCTTTCAGTACAGGTTGTCTTACCTGCATCTATGTGAGCCATTATACCTATATTTCTAACTTGCTTTAATGGGATATTTTTCATTTCAATCTCTACCTAAAATGTGCAAATGCTTTATTAGCTTCAGCCATTCTATGTGTATCTTCTTTCTTTTTAAACGACGCACCCTCTCCTTTTGAAGCTGCGATAAATTCTGCCGCCAACCTATCAGCCATAGTCTGACCTTTCCTGGACCTAGAATAAAGAATAAGCCACCTCATAGCTAAAGCAGACTTCCTATTATCTCGTACTTCAGTAGGTACCTGATATGTTGCACCACCAATTCTTTTTGATTTAACCTCAACGATAGGAGATACATTATCTAAAGCTTTCTTAAAAACCTCTAGCCCGTCTTTTTTCTCTTTATACTTGATAATATCCAATGATTTATAAAACAGTTTTTCAGCAGTACTTTTTTTACCGTCTAACATTAAATTGTTAACAAATTTTGCAACAGTCAGGTCACCGTAAACCGGATCAGGCAAAATCTTTCTTCTTTCTGGTCTTCTTCTTCGCATAATCTACTTAGGTTTCTTTGCTCCGTATCTTGAACGACTAGTTTTCCTACCCTCAACACCAGCAGGATCTAAAACTCCTCTAACAACATGATATCTTACACCAGGCAAGTCTTTAACACGACCCCCTTCAATTAAAACTATTGAATGCTCTTGCAAATTGTGTCCCTCACCAGGTATGTAAGCAGTCACCTCGTATCCATTAGAAAGTCGAACACGAGCCACCTTCCTTAAAGCTGAATTCGGCTTCTTCGGCGTAGTTGTGTAAACTCTAGTACAAACCCCTCTTCTTTGAGGACAACGTCCGAGAGCAGGAACTTTATTTTTTTCTAGCTGGCGCTTACGACCTTTTCTTACAAGCTGATTTATTGTTGGCATTTGATCTCCGTCATAGCTTATTATTTTACATCCATTATCTTAAGATAAACAAAGAATTATTTTTATACTTCAATTTTTTTTTCTACAGACATATCAACACCTTCCTCTAAACTCATATTAGAGTCGATAGCTTTATCTTCTTTTACTAGTATATTTCTATTTTCTTCCGTACCTGTACCAGCGGGTATTAATCTACCAATTATCACATTTTCTTTAAGCCCTCTAAGATAATCAGTCTTAGCTTCAACCGAAGCGTCTGTTAATACACGAGTAGTTTCCTGGAATGATGCTGCAGATATGAAGCTTTCTGTATTTAATGATGCTCTAGTAATTCCAAGTAATAAAGGTTTAAATGTAGCTGGATCTGCTTTTCGTGTTTCAATCAACTGCTTTCCATCTTCTTCTAATTGTCTATTAATATCTTTTATATTCGAATCAAGAACTACATCTCCTTCATCATAATCAGAATCGCCAGGATTTAGAACAACAGATTTTTTCAAAGTTAGTAAATTCGAATTTTTAACCGTAAACCTTCCTACTCTGTCGCCAGGTAAAAATTCCGTATCACCAGAATCCAGTATCTCTACCTTCTGCATCATTTGCCTTACAATCACCTCAATATGTTTATCATTAATTTCCACGCCTTGCAATCTGTAAACTTCCTGAATTTGCTCAACCAAGTATTCCTGAACTTTGTTTGCACCTCGAATAGCAAGAATATCCTGTGGAGCAACTGAACCTTCACATAACCTATCCCCTGCAAATGCATAATCTCCCTCATGCACTATAATATGTTTTCCATATGGAATTTTATATACTTTCTTTTCACCCTCATTAGTAATAATATGTATTTCACGCACGCCTCGTTTTATTGGACCAAATAGAACCTTACCATCAACTTCTGTTACTACTGCTGGGCTAGATGGTTTTCTTGCTTCAAATAATTCAGCAATCCTTGGCAAACCCCCTGTAATATCCTTTGTCTTACCAATATCACCTCTGTTTATTTTTACTAATATTTCACCTTCTTTAACTTTTTGCCCTTCACGCACAATAATATTAGCTTTGACAGGTAAAATACTAGCTCCACCCATGATAGTATCTCCAGAACTGTCCTCTATTTCAATATGAGGACTTAAATTTCTATTTTTTGATTCAGTGATAACAATAGTTTTTTTACCACCTTCTATTGTCTCCTCAACAAAGGTATCACCTTCTATCATATCCTTAAATCTAACAACTCCACTCTTTCTTGCAAGTATGACATCTGTGTAAGGATCCCATGAAGCCATTAGAGTTTTGGCCTTAACTTTTGCATTATTTTTAACATATATATTCGAACCATATGGAATATTATAAGATGTGATAATTCTTCCATTACCATCATCCAAGTCTATCTTACCGTTTCTGACTGTACATACCTCTGATTCCTCTCCCTGCTCACTAACAACTTTGACTGTTTTTAAGTTTTCTGAAAAACGAATTATTCCAGATTTTTTTGTTTTCATTTCAGATTGCTCTATTAACCTTGACGCAGTTCCACCTATGTGAAATGTTCTCAATGTCAATTGTGTACCAGGTTCACCTATTGACTGGGCAGCTACAATACCAACTGCATCCCCCATTAGAGAAGCTCTATTTGAAGCCAAATTTAACCCATAACACATCGCACATACACCTTTTTCAGCTTCGCAAGTTAAAATAGACCTAACCATTACTTGATAGACGTTACTTTTTTCAATTTTCTCAATGGCTTTTGAATCAATAAGCTTACCAGCATCTAATATTTTATCACCATCAATTGGGTCTACGATAGGCTCTAAAGCTGTCCTACCATATATTCTATCAGAAAGCGGCTCGATAACCTCTTCACCATCTTTCAAATCTTCCATAAGAAGCCCATATATTGTACCACAATCATCCATAGTAACAGTCATATCCTGTGCAACGTCGACTAACCTTCTGGTTAAATAACCAGCATCTGCAGTTTTCAGAGCAGTATCTGCGAGACCTTT
>MDTA01092983.1_pt1 | contig 14543 bp, 15 predicted proteins | sample 811151 | NCBI WGS metagenome assembly MDTA01 (sample SAMN05326648, study PRJNA326480) | marine metagenome | isolation source: seawater | place: Indian Ocean: South | collected 2010 | reverse complement strand
AGCCTTTAATTCTTCTGCACACTCGCGACGGGCCTCAATCAATCCCTCAAGTCTCGCGTCCCATTCTAATTTATTCAATAATCTACCAACATTCCTGTCTTCTTCGTCAGACCAATTATTTACACGGTCTATAACGATATTTTCAGCTTTACAATATTCCGAACAAACATCTCCCAACTCTCCAATTATTTCTTTCGGAATAGTAACGACTCCATTTTCATCAGCATGTAATACATCACCAGGATTTACAGCTAAACCACCGACACAAACTTCTACCATTAAATCTTCAACACGGCCATAACCGTGTGAACAAATAACGCCATTACTAAAAGCAGGAAACCCCAAGTTACGAACCTGAGATAAATCACGAGCAGAACCACTCGTAATCAACCCCACGGCACCAAAGCTTTTATAAACTGAACACATTACTTCCCCAAAGGAAGCGGCTACTGATGGACAATCTAAATCCTGAAATACGATTAACGGAGGTCCTGGCAATTCGATAAACGTTGCTACCTGCCTGTCTATACTTGAGTAAAGATCACCTTTCTCGCCTGGGGAAGCTCTATAGGTAGCCGTAGCTGCGTAACCTATGACTGGTTCCATCCCTAGAAAACACGGTTGGATTCGTCTGTCCATGTAACCGTCACATCGGGATCGCAAATTGAATAATTCTATCGCATTACAGACAGTTGGCGTATCGAATTTCTTCAGTTTGTTAAATTGATCCGGATCAGAGTCATGATTTTTCATCAATATTTTTAGCGCTTAAAATTGTAATTCAGACATCTTAAGATTCAAATTAACTCATGTATAATACTTAAAAGACTGCCTCAATTTAAAACAAGATAAAAAAATAGTATTAGATTTAAATTAAATCCTCTGCATCATCCTCAGGTGAATAGCCAATTTCTTCGCGCGCATTCTCAATATCCCAAAATGCGCGAGTATTATTTGAAATGCCATAATATATTCCAAATTCCGCGTTGTTTGTCTCAATGCAACATCGAACAAGCCGAACCAAGTCTCTATGACTCAACCAGGTAGAGAGTATACGGTCAGAACTACGATTGATAACTGAGTCATCTGGTTGAAAAGAGCCAATCCGCAGACAATACGCATTTATGCCATACTCGTCATAATAAAACCGAGCTAAATCTTCACCAAAGGCCTTACTAACACCATATAAACTATCGGGCCGAGCAAGCATGTCAGGCTTTGTATAAATCGATTCCTTTTCATAATATCCTGTTGCATGATTGCTACTGGCAAAAATGACTCGCTTAACTCCAGCTAACCTTGCCGCTTCAAAAATCCCGTAGGTACCCTCTATATTGGCGTTCAATACCACCGACCAAGAAGATCCAGTACTCGGCTCACCTGCAAGATGTACTACAGAGTCTATTCCCTTACAGACTTCCTCCATTTCTTCTACACTTCTCACGTCCGCAACTCGAACGTCGGTCACTTCAGGATCGACTATTTGAATGCAGTCGGTAAGACGTAACAAGTAATCGTCTCTCAACCCTCGACGTAATACTCTTCCAATATTTCCAGCAGCTCCTGTAATCAACACACTTTTCATACTATATATATTTCTCTATTCGTTTAAATTTAAATTGGGTTGTACAGGAGGAAAGGTAGTAAATAAGATAAATAAACACGAAGTATCTATGCTGCATATAATTCATTTTTCTAACGAGCCGCCCAAACCATTCCTCGGTATTGTATTTCTCGTGCTTCATCAACCTTAAAATCGTTTGCGACATGTCCAAGGGACGAATAAAATACCTTTCCGCTACCCCACATTCGCTTCCATACAACAGGTATTGTAGTTCCGTTGATCCAAGGCGCACTCTCTCGCCCACGAAAAGTAGTCGTAGCTAAAACCTCATTGCCTGGATCCACATGCAAGTAATACTGCTCTGACGTCATCCTAAAAGCCTGCATACCCTCGACTATTGGATCATCAGAAATAATATTCACCTCATAGTCAATTATACCATCAGGGTGAGCCACCCATTGACCACCTACCATAAATTGATACTCAGTATTCGAACGAAATGAATCCGCCATCCCTCCATGCCAACCAGCAATACCAACACCCTTATGCACAGCATCTAATAACCCACGTTCCTGTTCGCGTTCAATTTGTCCCATCGTCCACACTGGAACAACTAAACTCAATTCAGACATCAAATTTTCGTCTTTGTATATATCTAAATTGTCGGAAATAGTTACCTCAAAGCCAGAGTCTTGAAGCATAGGGGCGAACACATCTACACACTTTTTCGGTTCATGACCATCCCATCCACCCCATACCATCAACACTTTCTTAGACATTTTTCACACTACCTTTCAACGGAATTAATTTGCACCTCGAGCTAAATCATGCTTTACAAGATAATTATAGCTCTTTTCAACAGCTTCCATTATATCTGTCTCACAACGATCCAACTCAACTATCAACCAATCAGAAGTACCATGACTAGCTTCAACAATTTGCGAAAAATCCATTTCACCATCGCCAACAGCCACCATATCAGAATCCTGCGTACACGGCCCATCCTTCATATGAAGAAGTGGGGCTCGCTCTCCTAATTTTTCAACAATTTGTGAAGCATCACCACCGCCAGTATTAACCCAATAAGTATCTATTTGAAAAAAAATTCGCTCGTCCAAATTCTCTATTAAAACATCAAAAGCCATCCGACCTTCCAACTGAGAAAATTCCCACCAGTGATTGTGCAGACCCAATTCTAAATCAAACTCATCGGCTACTTCGGCGGCTTCATTCCAACGGGCGCATAAGGCTTTAATCGAGTCAATACTATTAAAATCGTCTCTTGAAGTACTCGAAACCACACGGGATATTTCAAGTGCATCAGCAAGCTCTATGACTTGATTTTTTTGCTTACCATATGGCAATTGAGTGTGAGCACTACATACCTGTAGCCCCAAATCAGCAAATAGATCGGAAGCTTCTACAACACTTATCCCTGGGAATCCGGCAGTTTCAACACCCACATAACCCATCTCAGCAATTTGGGTAACAACAGTCTTAAAATTTTTCGCCAGTAAGTCACGTACGGTATAAAGTTGTATGGCGATGGGGGCGGCCATTTCTTCCTTCCTTGTTAACGGTTAAGCTTAATATGTCGTGAAAGTATAAAAATCTTCTTTTTCTTTTTCAAACAAAGTTTTATAAGTTTATTGACCTTGTCAATAGGGTTGTTTTAAAACAAACTTTACTTTTTTCGGCAATATTTCCTATGTTCTCAGCAACCTTTTAACTTAGCTTTATCGCCTAAGATAGATTCCCTACCTTAATTTTGGTAATTTAACCCAATCAAATCCGATTTGATTTTGTTACAAATTCGGAACCGATTTGTATTTAACTAAACAGGAATATCACAAAACAACAATTAGTTATGAATTGATGCTTAGATATTCAATTTCCGGCATAAAATATGACTCTCTTAATTGAAGTGATTGCGCCCCTGTTTTTCCTAATTAGTACTGGCTATATAATTTCCAAATATAGGCATATTGATGTCGATTCTTTAGCGGACATAGCACTTTATATTTGTATGCCGTTCATGATTTTTTCAGCTCTTGTGACAAATCCTATCACTGGAGAAATGGCATTTCAAGTACTTATATGGCATGCAGGTATGTACATCGTCAGCATATTGACGGTGAAACTTATCGCACGCCTCGCAAACTGGGATAAACCCACGCGTAGTGCAGTCACTTTGTCGATACCAACGGTTAACGTTGGCTCATATGGGTTAGCTATTGTGATGTTTACATTAGGAGAACAGGGACTTTCCGTCATCATGTTGCTCTTTATATATAGCAATATTTTCACCAGTACGTTGGGTGTCTTTATTGCTGCAGGCAGCAGTAGATCACCATTAGCAGCATTGGCCAATATTTTCAAGCTACCGCTTGTTTATGCTGTTTTTATCGCACTCTATGTACAATATACTGGACTTCATGTGCCTTTATTTTTTTTAAATTGGGCAACATTAGTAGGCAAAACGGGCCCGATTATAGCAATAATTCTTTTGGGAGTACAGTTAGCACAAATAGATACCGAAGAAACGTGCGACAATATCATCTTATTCTGGAGTATAATGGCCAAAGTAGTTGTCGGACCAATTATCGGAATATCCCTTACTTGGCTTATCGGTGCAGAAGGACTTGTTCGCCAGGTCCTCTTTATAGCCTCCTGTTTACCAACGGCGATAAATGCATTGATATTATCATCTAAGTTTAAGGCCAGACCAGAACTACTCGGCCGCATCCTCATTGGTTCCACACTTTGGAGCCCAATAAACCTACTAATCATACTTCATTGGCTCGAATTATAAATTTCCTACATCAATAAAATTGAGGTGTGTAAGTTATGTTTTCTTGTATTTACCTGACTATGGTAGTCACTTTGACTTCGTGTCTGTACGTTGCAAATGACGTCGCAAAAGAAAGTCTTAGTTACTTTTACCCGCGGGTAGATTTTATTCAACGTATAGAACCCAGAGGGAATAAAATCCTTTTTGGAGTAAATCCATCTTACTCCCCACTTTCAGCAACACCAACTTCTACAAGAGCTCATCCAGCTTATTTTGCTTATTCCTTTAACCTCAGAGAGCTGAGATCCAACTGGTATAGACCCATTCAAGACTTATTAACCAGAAGTAATTACTACAATCTACTTCAAATTGACATCCATATTTTAACGCCAGAGGGACAATGCTACGGGCAAGCAATTTCGGATGGTTTCTTAAACGATCAGCTAGACGCTCTTGGTCATGGATTGCGGCAAATAAGACGTCCAACGATTTTACGATTCGCTCCCGAATTTAACGCTATTTGGTCTACGTGCAGTCCTCAGGAATATAAGGATGCATGGAGAAGATTGGGCGAAGTAATACAGCATCGATGGAAGTTAAGACACGTAGCGACAGCTTGGACTTTGAGTGGCGACGGGCACCCAAAAATTATGGAATATTTTCCTGGAGACGAATTTGTAGATTGGTGGTCGTTGGAAGTTCATACGCCACGAGAATTACAAAACATCACGGTAAACACAGCAATGCAATTTGCCTTGGAAAACGGTTATCCAATTCTACTCGGGGCTTCAACTCCGTTAACCAAATCGCCAAGAACAAGCGAAGATTTATGGTCTATGTGGTTCGAACCCCTGCTCTCTTTGGTGCGCAAACAACCTCTTATAAAAGCTTTCACTTATAACGATTGGATTGACTTAGACACCTCAGGCGATCCCGTTATTGCCGAGCAATTTTACTTAGAATTAAGCAACCCGATTTACCAACTCGCTGGAGATTACGAAACTCTCAATTGGTTATTAGATTTAGATTACACTCACTAATTCGGCTTTTTTCATTTGCTTAACCTTGTTCAAGATAATACTATTTTGAGACAATAACCCATAATCGTGGTGACATATAAATTATGAATGAGACTGAAAAATTTCTCTTTGATCTTCAGGGATTTCTCAAAATCCCAAATTTTCTAACTACTGACGAGGTTAATGCACTCAACGCATCCTTTGATGCCAATTGGGACAAGCGGTATGATGATCCGAATCATGCTCCGAAGGGAAAAACCTTTGGCCCTGTAAGAAGAGGGATTTTTACCGGAATGTTGGAATGGGACAAACCTCATTCTCTTCCCTTCCGTGACCTACTAGCTCATAAAAAGTTAATTCCTTATCTGAACACATTTTTTGGAAGAGGATGGAAGATGGACCATTCTCCTTTTATGCTTACAGGTGGAAAAGGAACCGAAGGATTATTCATGCACGGTTCAACGAGTCGCGTTTTTGATGGCTCACAATACTATCAATATGCAAACGGCATAATTCGATGTGGTATGATCGTTTGTCAATTTCAATTGGCTGACGTAAACGAGGGCGATGGCGGTTTTGCCTGTATACCAGGTAGCCACAAGTCAAATTTCTCTTGTCCAGAGCCAATCTCAACTTGGGATACTCACCAGGAAGTCGTTTATAACGTTCCCTGTAAAGCCGGGGATTTAGTAATCTTTAATGAAGCTACGCTTCACGGTACATTACCTTGGACTGCAGATCATGAACGGAGATCACTTTTATACCGATACTGTCCCAAGTATCTACATTTTGCTGGCGGCACATTCACAACCAATCAGCCTGAATGGGTCTCAGAGCTCACCGAAGCCCAACAGGCAGTTTTGGAGCCTCCGTACATATACAACCGGCCTCTAGTCGAAGACGACGGAGTAACAGTCACAAAGCCTAGACGTGAGTAATTTGGCATGAACACAATATCATTTTTTTAGAAAATATTTCCATATTTTAAGCAAGTCTAAAACACCAAATCACCGAACTGTTAAAAAGAAATTCCAAAACTACTTGATAGTCTAACATCCGACGTTTTTACTCCCGTCGGCGGCTTTGAATCTATTCTAAAATTGAGGGCAGTTATCTGCTTTATTTTGCCGAAAATAGGAATAGCGATCTCGCTCGTTCCTAATAAGCGAGTATCGCTCCAGGAAGATGTAGCAAACTGAAAATATACAGTCGTAGAAAAAGAAGCTCGACCGTTAACCTTTACATTAACATAATTGCTAGATCGCAACTGAGAAGTTAGACTCGCGTGACCGTCTCCAATTTGGGTGTCAATCGCTTCGCGTTCCCACATTAAGGCACCGCCTAAAGCAACACGCATGCTATCTTTACTAGATATTATCCATCTTATTCCACTACCCGCCAAAAACCTTCCATCCAATCGACGAGATTTGGCATAATCTCCTTGTAAGAAAAATTCCGGCTGCCAAACCTTAGATCGTTTTAAACTATAGCGTAGATGCAAAACACCACTATTCGCAAACCGACGACCACCTAAGAAACCCATGCCTCCTTCTAAGACTAACATATAAACAGCAGCATCAGTCTGCATAGTAACGTTTCCCGCAGCATCTCCTTGAACGGCATCTACGTTTCCTATATCCGAATTAAAAGACAACTTAAAATCTCCACTGAGCTTTTCTTCAGATCGAAAACTTTCAATATTGACTTGAGCCCAAGAAACCGAGACCATTAACAGAAATACTAGAATTACCTGCATTTTACTATCCTTTTTTTATTTTAGGAAATACCAAAAAAACAATTAAGCATTATTTAAAACACAGAAGTCTTCATGTCTTTGTGAGCCCGAATCATCTCACGTTTACCTGGGGGACCTGGAATAGTATCAACACGGAAACCCACACTAGCCATATCTCGCTTAACTTGACCCTTTGCACAAAAAGTAACAAGCAATCCCTCAGGTTTAATACTCTCAAATATTTTTTTAAACATATCTCTTTCCCATAATTCCGGCTGGAAACGCGGTCCAAATGCGTCGAAAAATACAACATCAAATTCATTGTCATATTCAATTTTTCTAAGAGAGATCTTTAATTTTTCTAAAACAAAGATTTCGTCAAATTTGTGATCCTCATTCCAAGGCAATTCATGAAATCTCATAAAATCTGAACCGCTGTCTTCTACTAAATCTCCATAATTGAGCATACTTGCAATATTAATATCAATCGGGTTTGTTTCTAGTGTAACGTAACGCATAAAAATTTTATTTGCTCGAGCATATTGAAGACTCAGAAGAGCATTCAAGCCCGTACCAAAACCAACTTCCAATACTGAAATTTCACACCTTTCACCGAAGAGTCCTACACCACTCTCAATATAAACATGACGACTTTCTTCAATAGCCCCATGAAGCGAATGATAATGCTCTCCTGTGAAAGGAGCCGTTAATGTATGCGAGCCGTCCCGTGTTGTAATTATCTGCAAATGACCTCTGTTTCTAAAGATTATGACAAACATCCTCATTAAAACTAAATTAACCTTTAGTTTTTAAAAAAACCTAACCTGAAAAAAGGAAGAATGATTTTGAATCGGATATCGGTAACCGAAAAAAATATAATCTGGAATGGTACAGTTTCGTTAGAATATGGTCTGGATTACGTAAAACCTTGGAGAATTCCCTACTCAGAGCAGGATTTATATTCGCCTACATCAGAATCACCCCTATCTAAACCCGCAGAGATGCCCTCAGGAATTCGCTTACGTTTTTCCAGCAATACCAAACTCCTTGGCTTAGAGTTTGAACGACTTTTAGAAGCTGCCAGCTTCGACCTTTATATTAACGACATACTTCATTCTATCGCCAAATGTTCTGCTGGTCAGACCAAAGTTCTTTTTTGCGACCTCCCAGATGAAATGGCTATTTTCGAAATTTGGCTACCGCATTCCACACCGGTTTGCTTACGCGCTATCACAGTTTCAGAAAACGCAGGTATTTTTCGGAGTGATGACAACAGAACTCGTTGGGTTACTTATGGATCATCTATTTCACATTGTCGCTCAGCAAATTCACCCTCTTTCACATGGCCTGGTCTAGTTGCGCGTGCAAAGAATTTCAACCTAACCTCGTTAGGCTTTGGCGGGCAATGTCATGCAGATCCCATGATCGCTAGACTGATTCGAGACAGGCCTGCTGATTTCATCTCTGCTAAAATTGGCATAAACGTTTATGGTGCATCCAGTCTCACAATACGGACTTTTCGACCAGCTATTATAGGAACAATCGCAACTATAAGAGATGGTCATCCCAACACACCCTTCGTATTGTGCTCACCCATTTGGGGCCACCACAGAGAAACCGAAAAAAACTCGGCTGGAATGACACTAATAGACATGCGTGTCGAAATACTAGAAGCTGTCAAAGCCTTCCAAAATCGGGGAGATAAAAACATCCATTATGTGGATGGCCTCAAGCTTTTTGATGAATCTTTGTCCCAACACCTACCAGACAACCTACACCCAAATTCTGAGGGCTATAAAATTATGGCCGAGCGATTTCTACATGAGGTTTTCGAAGTGAAAAACATAGTTATATGAAAAATTCTCTTCAATAATGATGTCTAGTAATGGATTTTTACCATCCGACCTTTTTTCGAACTTTCGATAGATGCAAATACCATAGCCAAACTTTTGACATTATCTGTGCAAACGGTTTCTGGAATCTTTTCCTTTTTAACACAGTCAATAAACTCATCTATCAAACCTGCATGTCCACCGATTCGATCTTTTCTCGTTAGCTTTGGCACTTTAACGTCTCTCATCACTGAATGAAATTGGTTAGCCTTTTTTACAGACTGAGCCTGTATCGCTTCACCCCCGTCCCATGTCGCTGAACCTCGAGTCCCAACAATACGCCAATCACATTCCCAACTTGTATTCAAACCCTCTGCACACCAACTACCCCGATAAGTAAAAATTAACCCATCCGACATTTCAAAAATACAAATTGCGGATGCATCGTGGTCATACCATGACCCAGCAGGATTCCATTCTCGACAATATACCGATACAGGATCTGCACCAGTAATCAAACGAGCCTGATCAAAAGTATGAATTGCCATATCCAATAAAAGGACATGTTTCATTCTATCCCGAAACCCCCCAAAATGGGCACCTAAATAAAAATCACAATTCACAGTAGTCAACTCTCCTATTGCGCCAGAAGCTAATAACCTTGTGAGGCGACGGATATGCACGTTATAACGACGATTTTGTATGACAGCGTAGATTTTACCTGCTTTTTCAGCCGCCTTAATTGATTTTCGAGCATTCACCATTGAATTTGATAGCGGTTTTTCACCCAAAACGTGGCATCCCTTTTTTAGTGCCGTCACTGTTACTTCGGTATGAGCATCAGGAATTGTCACATCAAAAACCACATCTGGTTTCGTTCGGGATAGAACAGAGATTAGGCTACAATCTATCACCACATTATCTAATCCATATTCTTCTGCACGCTTTTTAGCTGTTTCCAGATCTATATCAACCAAACCAACGATTTCCAAATCACTTCGATCCTGAGCAACATTTAGCCATGCCCGACTCATTCCACCACAGCCAACTAATACTACCCGAATTATTTGCCTTTTTTTCATGATTTTTCTTCTTTCGTCTCATCTAATTCCGATAAAATCAAACTCACTCAGATCTGCTTTATGGGGACGCTTTCGTTTTGTCTCATATTCGTATACAGCTCTCCCGATATGCGATAAAAAAGGGAAACCCAATTCATCATATTCATATTTTCCATCATTATATATACCGTTTTTATTAACTGAAATTACTACTGTGAGAAAAAATTCAACCCCTCTCTTGAGGTCGACAATATATGCATTATCGATTAAATATCCATATGCCAAACCAGCTTTGTTAAAAATTCTTATTTCTGATGGAATATGATTTTTTGAATCTCCAAACATCAAGAATTTAACATAACTATCATAATACTTCGACCGGTCGTAAATCGGGTAGTTACATTCAAACGGTAACATTGACATCACCTTTAGCAAAAATCGTCGGTCGTCCGGTGAAATAGCGAAACGGCGGTCGACAGGTAGACATTCAGGCATAACTACGGCCTTCATCAAATCCTGTAAAATTCGAACCGACACCATATTCAAACCCGAAAAGTCTTTGGGTTTTTTTTTAAAAACACCATCCACCACTTCACCAACCCCTTTGAGTATGGGGCTGGAAACACTAAAGATTTCTTTACTAAACTGGCTGGGTTGACGGAAGATTTCGCCATCTTCTACATAAAAAACAAATTCGTTAGTATATCTGTTATTTTCCAACGACATGGGCTGTGATAGACGATGCGTTAAACGAATATCCAAATAACCCTTCGCCCATAAAGTCTCATTTAAACAGTGCTGACCGACCCATTCATAGAGTCGGTCATATGCATCATTATCGCTGACCACAAACAACTTTCGTATATAGTGAGCAAGCGTTGGCTGACCTTTGTGGGCAGAGTTATCAACATCAACTGCAGTCTGAGAATTATGCGAGATTTTAATTTTCAATGGAGTATCACGATTTAGATTTGGTACGGAAAGAGCTGCCATTTTCTCTAAAGCTACTAACGCTGCAGGAAGTTTTATTGAACTTGCTGGATAAAAATAATTCCCGGCTTCGACGCCATATTCATATTCGTTCAGGATTGGATTATTCTTTGAATCCCTGTCTACCTGCGTATAAAGAATCTGAATTTCATGATGCTCATCATTATCCAAAATATTTCGGATCAAGGGTGAATAAGAACGAAGAAAATCATCGAAACAGCCCCGCAATAATATGCCCTTATTCTTTTAGCCAGTAGCCGGCTGAGCAATCTGCAATTTTTCTACTAATCCTTCCAAGGCCACAGCAATCAACAACCAAACCACCCATACCATGCCAAGTGTTACGGTAGCACGAAGGCGTTGAATATTGGCGAATACTGATATTGCCGCACTTAAGACCCAAATCTGCCAAACATCAAAAATATTTATACTGATCAAGATACGGTCAAAAAATGTGTTTATATTATTCTCTTCTAAGAAAAAACCTGGACCAAGCGTTATTCCGGTAGATCCAGTGCCCAACATCAGAACCGTAAGTATGATCCATTCAGGTACAATTATTAGCGTAGCATGAGCCTTCGCTATGAGAGCTTGACGAAAATTTAATTCCGCTTGAAACGCAAGTTTTGCTACAATCATAACCACAAACGCTATAAATACAAGAGACGTAAAATGGCCAACGGGAATAAGCGTCCACCCATACAGACGACTGTTTTCTTTCCACTCTTCATACTGAGAGTCTTCAATTTCATCGAATTGCCCAAATTGTGACCTATCCGCAACAGCATCAACTAAGTCGATTGTAAGATAAAAGTGAGCTACTCCTACAAGACAAGTCAAAAGTATAGGATAAATCCAATCCTGAGCTCGTTCTTTACCTGCAACTAAAAGAAAACTAGTTTCAGGTTTCGAAAAAACACTTTTCCAACGCTCAACAAAATCAACTTCAGATTCTTCCTTTTCCAATCCGATCTCCGAATCTTATTTCGTTATTCATGTGGCCATTCAGCCTCGATAATAACCTTTCGAACCGCATCTCGCCAGATTTCATAACCCTTAGAGTTAAGATATGAACCATTTTTGTCGAAAATATCCAATTTTGGAACACCTTCTTTATCAAGCATCAAACTCGCAACATCGATATAGTAGAGGAACTCGCGCTCCGCGCAATATTTTTTAATCAGAAAATTAGCTTCTCTTATTTTCGGCCAAAACTTCCACTGACTCGGGCTCGGTTTTATTGAGATAAAGTAAAATCGAACTTGCGGTAATTCCGAACGAACTTGTTCAACCAGATGGCGAAATTTACCCAAAACCTGGTCTGGATTTGCCCCCAATAAGATATCATTCTCGCCTTGATAAAGTATTATCGCACGCGGTTCATGCCGTTTGAAGATACGTTCAGCAAAATGAATTTGATCGTTAAAGTTACTACCTAAAAGACCTCGTGGTATTACGGTCAGAGGAGCAAGATCATCGTAAAGTCTGTCATGCCATTGACTTACCCCGGAAGACCCAGAACAAATGATAGCGTTTCTGTCTAATCTTTTCTTTCCATCATCTTGCTCAAATGCAGATATGATCTGTTCAAATCGACTGGGGTCAGGATACGAAACGCCCTGCTCCTGAGCATGTAGACCGTAGACTAACGTTAGGATGCACACAAAAGCGACCATTGAGCCTTGTATCCTCCTCTCAAATATTATGCAAGAAACCAGAACTCTATTTCATTTAATTATCAGCACAATAACCCCAAATTTTAGAATATTCAACAACTTTTTTATTTTCATTGACTTTGATGATGATATAAACTAAGAATGGCTACAAAAAACTAAAGCTGGGGTTATAATTCTATCACGAAATCCAGAAAAACCTCAAAAATCACAGTGACCATTGACAGATCGAGAAACATACCAAATATTCCTAATATCTATGATTTGACAGATATCATCTTTTGAGGAGACACTGAATGGCAGATTTATTGGAATTCACAGAGACAAACTTTGATGATGAGGTACTACAGGCGTCCGTCCCCGTTGTTGTTGACGTTTTTGCTACTTGGTGTGGGCCATGTAAGATGATTGCACCTATCATTGAGGAGATAGCCAGTGATTTTCAAGGCCGAGTGAAAGTTGGAAAATTAGATGCTGATAATGAACAAAAAATAGCTGCTGATTATCAAGTCCGCGGCCTACCAACTGTTCTATTCTTTAAAAATGGTGAAGTAGCTGATTCACAGGTTGGAGCGGCCAAAAAAAGTGATTACGTCGAAAAGATCGAAGCACTATTGTAAATACACTGTTCACCGTGACATCACTTAATAATCAATATTTTAGCTACCAAGAGGCCATGCACGAAACATATTACGCTGTACCTCATCGTATCTAGCAAATGTTTCATCAGTGATGTGCTGTGGCTCATCCATTGTCGCAATGTTCTGGGACATCATCCAATGAGGTCCGAAACCAACGTGCAGTGTTTTTCTCACCTGATCGGAAGTATTTGTAAATCCTCCATGGCGTAAATGTTCGGTAAACAGAATCGCGTCGCCAGCTCTGACTTCTAAACCAACCATGCCCGGTTCCGTATCAGGGTTTGAACCGTAAGGACAAGAAAGATTTGATTTGTGTGTGCCTGGAACAACGCAAAAAGCGCCTTGTTGATTACTACAGTCATGTACGAAATAAACAATCCGTACCATCATACAATCAATTCCATTCTCACCGAAACTATATCGATATTTCTGATTGGCAGCGCGAGATCCCCCATGACTACTCGTTGAATTTCCTTGATACCGAATACGAATTTCAGAATTATTAATCGTTGGGCGAGACTTCACAATGTGATTTATATAACCCATGGTCGTTTCATGACTTACTAAAAAATCGAATGTAGGATCAGAATTCCAAAAATCCTCAATGATTAAAGTCTTGCCTTCTCCACGGCCGCCCTGGACGTGATAGCCCTTTTCTTGATTTACATGGTATTAGGCACCCCAGGCACTTTTCTTTTGGGGCGGGTTTTGGATATTTAATAGCGCATGTTCCTCAAGGGAATCAATAGATTTCGACAACGCCAAAATTTGATTTTGATCGAGAATATCACGAATTATGATATAACCTTGACGGTCAAACTCATAAGCTTCCTTATCATTCATTTATAAATACTCCACAAAGTTATCCACGGTTAACAATAAACAAAGCCATTTAATTACAAACTGCATACTAACTTTAATTCAAATTAAAACGACTAAAGACACATAAGCAAATTTACCTGGAAGACGAATTTTATACTCATTGACAATACCACTACCTAATTCTAATTTAGCCCCTGTTGGCCCGTTCGTCTAGAGGCCTAGGACGCCGCCTTCTCAAGGCAGTAACGTAGGTTCGAATCCTGCACGGGCCACCATTGAACAAGCAGAAACCTATCCTTCCCAAAATTTGAAAACTTTTCCATTAAAATCAATTATACTATCGGCTGATAAACCATCTAATCGGAAGCAGATGTTGCCTAATGGCAATTCTTTCTACTCTGATCTTGTTGTTTTT
>MDTA01063661.1_pt1 | contig 14543 bp, 7 predicted proteins | sample 811151 | NCBI WGS metagenome assembly MDTA01 (sample SAMN05326648, study PRJNA326480) | marine metagenome | isolation source: seawater | place: Indian Ocean: South | collected 2010 | reverse complement strand
TAGATTATGTAGGGTACTTGCCAAATGATACAGATCTATCAGTAATCAATGACAGCACAGACGGAAGCACAGTGCTTGACCAAGTAGCATTGGGTATATTTGGTACAACATTTGATACAAATGCTAACGGTGATGTGCTTGCATCCAGCGTAACTTATACCGAACTAGGCAAACCGAATGCAGTTATTATCTATAGAATCAACAGCGGTTTCTTTGAGTTTGACCAAGCAATTGAAGCGCCAAGTAAAACAATAGGTTTTGGAGAAAGCATTGCTTTATCTGATGACGGAATGAGTATAGCTATAAGTGCTCCATATGACGATCAGGTAGATGCTGATCAAGGAATTGTTTACATTTATAGACAAAAGGATGGTAAGTTTTCTTTAGATCAAACTTTACATAGTCCAAAAAATGAAAGAGGTGAACAATTTGGTACTACAATATCTTACGATGGTAATGTTCTTGCTATAGGAAGTAGGAATGCAGATAACATTTTTGATACAACTTTTGACGGCACAGCTACTATATTTGATAATAACTTTACAAAATTTAGACAGACAAGAATAGATAACGGAGTTGTGTACCTATACGAAGATGTAGGAAACAAAATGTTGTATGCAGACATTATTCAATTAGATAATACTAACGTAGATTATTTTGGTAGAAATGTTGTAGCAAGATCCAACCATGTATATGTTGGCTTACCTAGATTAGAAAATACCAAAACAAACGGAGCTCTAGTAGACTATAGAGTACCAAATAAAGTTTGGAAATCTATTAGAACACCCAAAGATACAGTAGATGTAAACAAAATTAAAAAGGTAACACTTTATAATACAAAAACTAAAGAATTACTTGCATATTTAGATTACATAGATGTCCTTCAAGGAAAAATTGCGGGTACAGCAGATCAAGAATTAAGATACAAAACTTATTACGATCCTGCTACATATTCAGTAGGTACGCAAGGAGTTGTACAAAAACTTAATACTTGGGGATCTGAACAAGTGGGTCAATTATGGTGGGATTTAAATAATGCAAAATTCTTGCTACCATATCAAAATGATATTACTTACAGCACAAATAATTACAATAAACTTTTTGACTCTGCAAGTATAGATGTATATGAATGGGTAGAAACTAATCTTACCCCGGATCAGTGGAATACACAAGCAGATACAAATGATGGATTATCAAAAGGCATAAGCGGAAAGACTAAGAGTACAACAGAGTATGTTGAAAAGCAAGTATTTGATAATGTAAGTCAAGGATTCACTAAAAAATATTATTACTGGGTAAAAGATAAGAAAACAATACCTAATAATGATTTTAGAAATGAAAGTGCATTTAATGTTTCTAAACTTATTGCAAATCCATATGATTTTAATTATAGATTTGTTGGTTTCTTTGCTAATAATGAGTTTGCAATTTACAACTGTGATGATTTAATTAAAGGTCAAGATGTTGCAATAAGTATTCAGTACTACACATTAGAAGATCAAAACTTAAACATACATAATCAATATCAAATAATAAGTGACGGTGTTGCTACAAGCAAACCAAATAGAGATATTGAAAGAAAATGGTTTGACAGTTTGATTGGTTATGATACAAGAAATAGACCAGTACCTGATGCAACTTTAGGTGCAAAAAAGAAATATGGTATCTTAAATAAACCAAGACAAGGTTTGTTTGTTAATAATGTAGAAGCAATGAAACAAGCTATTGAACGTGTCAATGGTGTTCTAAAACAAAACTTGATTGTCGAAAGTAAAGACATTTCAGGTTTAGATTATAAAGAAGAATTGCCTAGTTTAATAACAAGATTATACGACACAAGTGTTGATACGTATGAAGAGATTAATTTATTAGGTGTGGCAAAAAATAAGCAAGCTGTAATCACACCGGTAATAGAAGACGGAAAGATTGTTAGAGTTACAATTACAGATCCGGGTAGGGGTTATCTTGTAGTACCAACATACAAAATTTCTGGCACTGGTGAAGGTTGCGAATTATTGTTTACAATAGATAATTTAGGAAAAATTGCAACTGCAACTGTTGTAAATGAAGGTTCAAATTATGAGCAAAATACAACAATTGAAGTAAGAAAATTTTCTGTATTAGTTAAAGCTGATGAAAATATCAACGGAAAATGGGCTATATATGAAAGACCAGATAATGAAAATACATGGAACAGAATTAAAAGCCAAGCATACAACACAACTTTATATTGGGAATATATTGATTGGTATGATACAGGGTACAATGCAACAACAGGTATTGATTATCTAATAGATTATTCATATCAACTTGATGGGTTGTCTGACAATATAGGTGACGTAATAAAAATTAGTAGTATAGGATCCGGAGGTTGGTTATTATTACAGAAAATAGATGATCAAAGCACAACTGATTATACAGTAAACTATAAAACTATAGGCAGGCAAGATGGTACAATTAGTTTCAAACGTGCATTATATGATGTCACAGCCAATTTGAATGGTTTTGACAGTATTAGCTTTGACGTTCAATTCTATGACGCACAACCTACAGTAGAACAACGTAAAATTTTAGAGGTGATAAGAGATAATTTATTCACTGTAGAATTAGAGCAAGAGTATAACCAACTATTCTTTGCAAGTATGAGATATGCTTTTAGTGAACAACCTTATATTGATTGGGCATTCAAAACAAGTTTTGTAAAAGCAAAACATAATGCAGGCGAACTTAGAGAAGATATTACATTTAACAATGATAATTTACCAAGTTATCAAGATTATTTAGAAGAAGTTAAACCTTTTAAAACAAAACTTAGAGAATATTTGTCTAGTTATGAAAGATTAGAACCTACTAATAGTGTCATTACTGATTTTGATTTAGCGCCTAGGTATTTAGATGGAATAGGAATACGTCCACACAATTCACAAGTGTTAGAAAATATGATTGTAGGTACAGATGATGATATTACAACATATCCGTACAAGCACTGGTTAGATAATGCTAGTTACGAAATTAAAAGTGTTAATATATACGATGGTGGCACAAAGTATACTGAACCGCCTGTAGTCACAGCAGTAGGAGGCGGCGGCACAGGAGCTTCCTTCCAAACTTTCTTAGGTGCAAATGGTTCTATAACAAAAATAGATGTTATTAATTCAGGAAGTGGTTACATAAGTGCGCCAACATTGGAAATAAACGGATCTAATCCAGAAGGTAAAAATGCAGTCATTAGTGCAGTAATAGGACACGAAACTGTTAGAAGTTTTACAACAGTGGTAAAATTTGACAGAATAAATTCTAGTTTTACAATTACAAAATTAGACGAGACAGAAAATTTTGTAGGCACAGGGGCAGAGTATGTTTATAACTTAAAATGGCCCATAGATTTAAAACCTAGTTCTATCACTGTAACAGTAGGTGGTGTAGATTTACTTTCCAGCGAATATACTTATAGAAACAAAATTGACAATACAAAAACCTACGTTAGATACAAAGGTGAGATAACACTAAATGTACCTCCTGCATTAACAAAAGCAGTAGTAATAAAGTACAAAAAATCTACAGGATTACTGACAGCACAAGATAGAGTAAACTTAGAATATAATCCTACTACAGGAATGTTAGGAACAGATCTTTCGCAAGTAATGGATGGTATTGACTATGGTGGTGTTGAGGTAAAAAGTTTTGGATTTCAAAATCTTGGAGGTTTTGATGCTGAGGGATGGTTTACTGGAAAGTGGGATACTTACGATGATACTTACGAAGATGAAGTATTCCGTTTTGATGGAAGCACAACTCAAATTACATTATCTAAACCATTAGCAAGTGGCATAGAATACAATGTTTACAAAAATAATGTACGAATAGATGATCCAAATTACGACGGCAGTACTTTAATTACTAATCAAAACGCTACAATGGAAACACTTATAGGTGATGGTCAAACCACATTAATATATCTTGACAACTATAATATTAAAGTTGCTGATGGTGATGTTTTAGTAATACGGAAAAAAACAAGTGACGGTAGTTTCCTTGCTGATCCTGCTGGATATGATAGTATTATAGAAGGAGGCGACTTAGTTTATTCTACAGCAAGTGGTTTAAGTGCAGAAGATATTACTGTTGATGGTGATGGTTTTGTAACACCAACTACTTCTAAAGGTCCTGAAGAAATTATACCAGGACAAGTTATGGATACTGTTGACATACAAGTTATAGAGAGACCTACAGGAGGCGCAAGTAATATACGTAGCTTCAATTATCTAGGAGATGGTAGTACAAAAGCATTTAACATAGATCAAAATATTGCATTTAACAATAATATATTTGTAAAAGTAGGAAATAGTATTCAAACACAAAATGATTATACTTTTTCAAATGATAGAAAATCTATTATACTAGATACTGCTCCTAGTACAAACACAAGGGTTACTATTGTTACACTTGATGTAGCAGGAAAAAATGTTTTAGATTACGGAACTTTTATAGGTGATGGTAGCACATTAGATTTTCTAACAAATGTAAGATATACAGAAAATATGAGTCATTATGCAACAATAGATGGAGTAGTGCAAGATACTATTTTAATAAAAAGTGATGATAGTTCGCATGATATACCTGGAAATGTTGTAATAAGGTTTGCTCAACCTATACCAAATGACGCTGTTATACAATTTGGTATATTTGAAGGCACGATACAAAACTTTAGTTCTGTACAAATTGATCAGTTTATAGGTGATGGAAGTTCAATTACATATACTTTAGCAAAAACTCCATTTAGTGCTAAGCCAAGCGAACATAATACGATTGTAAAGGTAAATGATACAATACTTACAGCAGGATATAGTCAACAATTCCCAGTATCAGATGTACGAGAATATAGATTAGACTTATGGCAAGTACCTCTAGGTACTTTTAATCACCAAGATTTACTTGTATACTTAAATGATATAGAACTTACATATGGAGCACAATGGAATTTTGTTAGTGCTGGAGAATTTGATAGTACAATCCGTGACGAGGATGATATTGACCCTACTACTGGAGAACCTCGCGTATTATTAGATCAGCAAGAAGGTAGCACAATTACATTATTGCCCGGAGTTGGATCTACAGGTGATACTTTAAGAGTATATGCAATTAAAGACGGACAATATGCTTACGGTTACTGGGATAGTGCAGGAGAATTCCAAAGCACACCTGGTACTATCTACACAGACAATGTGTATGAATCAAGTGATATTATTACTGTGTATACCTTTACAAACGATAGTGTACAGGGTATAGAACGCCAAGAATTTGATACAGTGGAAAGAACAAAACTTACTAAAGGTTCTGAAAATTGGTATCAGTTGCGACATTTACGTAACGGCCTTATAGAGTTACGTAAACCTGCAGAAGATGCACAATATGTTTGGGTAGCAAAAAATGGCACATTATTATCCCCTAGTATTGATTATTATGTTACTGATAATAGAAAATATTTAAAAATAGTTCATGATATTTTAGAAAATGATACAATTGATATAATACATTTTTCTGCTAGTCCTCTTGTACAAAAATTTGGATGGCGACAGTTTAAAGATATGTTAAATAGGACACATTACAAAAGACTTACTGGAGCTGAGGACGTATTATTAACTAGAGATTTATATCCTTGGGATAAGACAATAGAAGTTGAAAACGGAGACAAACTTCCGCAACCTGGACCTAATCCTGACTTACCTTCTATAATTTTTATAGAAGGAGAACGTATAGAATATTTTGTGCGAGACGGAAATATTTTAAAGCAATTACGTAGAGCAACATTAGGTACAGGTGCAAAAGATGTATATAAAGAAGGCACAGAATTATACGCACAAAGCACAGATCAAAATATTCCGTACAAGGACGAAACAATAACGTTAACACTTGACGGAGACGGCACAAGCACAGATTTTCAGTTAGATTGGACACCAAATAGTGTCAATGAATTTGAGGTGTTTGTAGGAGGTAAAAGAATGCGTAAAAATAGTATCAGCAGTTATCAGTTTGAAACAATCGACTCAAATGGTGATATTGTTAATGCACCGCAAATGGATTCACCAGAAGGTGATCAAGTGTTACCTCCAGAATTTACAGTATCAGGTACAACACTTACACTTGCTGAACCTGCATCTGACAATGCAAAAGTAATTATAATTAGGAAGCAGGGAAGAATTTGGAACGATCCTGGCACAACCTTAGCAAAGTCTAAAGGTAATATTGCACGTTTCTTAAGAAATTCAACAACTGACTTACCGCGATAAATACATGTAGGAAAACAAAATGACAGATAAAATAAACGAACATCAAGGTGTACATATACAAGGACATATAAAAATACATGATCCTGAAAGTGGAGAAGTCATTGTAGATAAGCGTAATGCTATTCATTATGAAAACATGAGTTTGTCACTAGCAGAAAGTTTAGGCAACGGAGGTTCGGGTTGGATACACGAAATGTCTTTTGGTAATGGCGGCACAAGTGTAGATCCTACCGGTATAATTACATACTTAACACCAAATAGCACAGGCGCAAACGCAAGTCTTTATAGTCAAACATTTAGTAAAGTTGTTGATGATCGTAGCGTATCTAACACAGATCCTGTGCGTAATAAAATAGAAACAAGACATGTAAGTGGTACTAATTATACAGATGTATTAGTTACTTGTCTACTTGACTACGGTGAGCCAGCTGGACAAGATGCATTTGATACTTCAACAGACCAAAATAGTTTATATGTATTTGACGAACTAGGTTTAAAAGCATATGCGGCAGATGGCAACGGAAGATTACTTACACATGTAGTATTTCATCCTGTACAAAAAAGTTTGAATAGACTTGTGCAAATAGATTACACTGTTAGAGTTCAAAGTTTGACTGGTTTTAACGAGGGGTAATAAATGGCTTACACGATTGCATATACAGACCAAGCCAATAAAGGCACTATTACCATTGAGGATAACACCTTAAATAATATCACAGACTTGAGCTTTCCAGGTAGAAACACAACTGCATATGGTACAGCTATATCAGAAAACTTTTTACATTTATTAGAAAATTTTGCTAGTGCTACACAACCTGCTACACCTGTAGAAGGACAAATTTGGTATGATAGCACACCAGGCATAGAACAACTTAAAGTATATGACGGAACAAATTGGGTTCCATCAGGTGGACTAAAAAAAGCAACATCTGAGCCAGGAGCATCAGATAGCTTATTAGGGGATTTATGGGTAGATACAGACAATCAACAACTATATTTGTATAGTGGATCTGGCTGGGTCTTGGTAGGTCCAACATTTAGCCAGGGCTTAAACACAGGACCTGTACCAGTGACAGTTATAGGCACTGACAATATAAGCTACACAATAGTACAAATTGAAGTTGCCGCACAACCTGTAGCTATTATAAGTTCGGATGAATTTACACCAAAAACAGTGATTCCTGGATTTACAACTATTAAACCAGGATTAACTTTATCTAACAGAGATATTACAGGTGACGGCGTTGCAAAATTTTATGGTACAGCTGAAAAAGCAGAATCACTTATTATTAATAATGTAAACGTAAGTGCCGGAAATTTTTTACGTAGTGATATTGTTAGCACAACACTTAATGGATTAAATGTACAAAATAATGCAGGTATTAACTACGGTATTAATTCTGAAATGAATATAGGAATAGAAGGTAATGCAGGTATTATTCAACATCAAGTTGCTGGATCAAATATTGACTTAAGAGTAAGAAACGCTGGCACGTCAAAAACTGTAATGCGTATAGATAGTGATTTAAAAGTTGGTATTAACAACGAAGCACCAGAAGAAGCATTAGACGTAACAGGAAATATTCAACAAAGCGGTGTTTTAAAAATTAATGATACAACTCAAGCAACCACAATAGGTACAGGCAGTGCTATAATAAAAGGTGGTGTCGGCATAGCAAAAAATTTGTTTGTTGGCGGAGACACAACACTTGAAAGCACACTTACAACTAGAGAAGTTCTTCCAGATATAAGCAATACAAGAAATATAGGAGCGGCTCTAAACAAATACAAAACAATATATTCAACTACATTTATAGGAAATTTAACAGGTAACGTAAGCGGTACTGTTTCAGGAAGAGCAGGAAGTGCTGATAAACTCACAAGCTCTACTACGTTTAGGTTAACAGGAGATGTAAGTGCAGATGATTTTACATTTGATGGACAGCAAGGTGGGGCAACAAAAACATTTAACACTACAATTAGCAACACAATAGTTTCTAACAAAACTGCTGTTACAGAATCACAAATTGACGATGAAATATTAATAAACAGAGTTACAGGCGATACAGGATTAAAGAAAGTTTCTCGACGTAATTTACTTAAAGCTGTGGCTGTAAATCCACCAGGAGTTGTTGTGCCTTATGCAGGAGTGAACACACCAACAGGATGGTTACCATGCGATGGAACAGAATATACTATTGCTGAGTATCAAACACTTTTTGAAGCTATAGGTTATGCATTTAAAGCTCAAAGTCAGGTTAATGTTGGTAAATTTGCCGTACCTGATTTGAGAGGTAGATTTCCTTTAGGTTTGGATAACATGAACGGAGTAAGTGCAAATAGGGTAACAAGCACAGCGGCAGATTCAATGGGCGGCGTAGGAGGCACAGAGACTAAAAGTATTACAACAGATAATTTACCGGAACACGAGCATGATTTACGTGCTTCATCTGGCGAACAGTTTTTTGCTGTAAGAGAAGTTAATACAGGTGATACACTTCCTACAGGTGCAGAAAGATCTACAGTTGATATTGCATCAGCACAAAATAGTCAACGTTTAGGATCAAGTGGTGGAGTTTTAGACGGCGGCAATGGTACAGCATTAGATGTAATGAATCCGTACTTATCAATGAAATATATTATTTACACAGGTAGGGCAACATAATGAGCTATATCTTAAACAAAACTGACGGTACACTTTTAGTTACTTTAGTAGATGGAAGTATAGATACAACAAGCACAGATATTACATTAGTAGGAAGAAACTATAAAGGTTTTGGAGAATTTATTAATGAAAATTATATAAAAATACTTGAAAATTTTTCTAGTTCAAGTGCACCTACAAATCCTCTTAGAGGTCAGCTTTGGTATGATACTGCAAGTGCAAGATTAAAAATATTTAACGGTAGCGATTGGAAAGTAGCTGGAGGTCCTATAGTAAGCAATCAACAACCTAATAATTTGGTAGCAGGAGATCTTTGGATAGATGATGCAAATAATAGGTTATACTTTTATGATGGCACAGATCTTGTATTAGTAGGCCCGAGCTATACAGCAGGCCAAGGAAAAACTGGTTTTGAAGCAGATAGCATTATAGATGATGGTAACGTTGAAAGAACTGTGTTAAAACTTTTTATAGGTGGTGTTCTTTCTGGAATACATTCAAGTGTTCAATTTCGTCCTGGAAATAATTTTGAAATACAAGGTTATCCTGTAGATCCGGATGATACACAAACACCTAAAAGACAAATTGTAAAAGTAGGTTTTAATCCTGTCAATCCTACAGGTTTTGATTACAAATATCACGGTACAGCAGAAACAGCTGAAGCATTAATAGATGGCACTGGTACGAAATACGATTTTACTAAATTCGTAGCTACAACAGGAAACCAAAACATGACAGGTAGCTTGTTTGTAAAAAACAGTGGCGGTTTAGCAATTGGTGTAGGCGATAGTAAATTTCATACAATTAAAATAGACGGTACAACAACTGTATTTGAAAACCAACAAGGTGGTTCAAATATAGATATGCGAGTACGAGTAGGAAACTCTACAAATAGTGCTTTGTTTATTGATAGCACTAATGAATTTTTAGGTTTTTTTAACAGCACACCCACTGCGGCATTAGATGTAACAGGAAACGCTAAGATAAGCGGAAATTTAGATATTGGTGGAAATTTAAACGTAACAGGTACTACTTTATCGTTAGACACTAGTACATTAACAGTCGAAAGTAAAAATATAGAATTAGCACTACCAAGCGATAGTAGTCTAAGCGATGATGCTACTGTAGACGGAGGAGGCATAATACTTAATAGCACTGCTGGTTCTAAAGATATACTATGGAAAAGTGCAACAAATAGTTATACATTCAATACAAATGTAGATATTATAGCTACAGATACAAATGGAACTCCAGCATATAGAATAAAAGGTATACCAAAACTTAGTGAAACTGAATTACATAATACAGTTACTACAGCAACAGGTTTGACAAGTATTGGTACATTATCAAGTTTAAGTGTTGATAACATAACTTTAGATGGTTCTACTATTACAACACCAAGCGGGTTATCTATTATAGCTGGTGGTGACGTTGTAATTGATAATCAAAAAATTACAGGTGTAGTATCTCCCACAGCAGATAGTCATGTGTCTACAAAAGGTTATACAGATAATGCAATACAAACAGAACCAATTATTATGAGTTTAGATATTACTGGTTTAACAGATCCTAATCCACCAGGAACAGGTAGCGGACCAGTTACAGATGTAATAGATATTTTGACAGCAATGTATACAGCAGGAGTTAAAACATTAACAAATGGTACAAAAGCTGTAGTACACGCTGTTGATTATAGTTCTGCGACTGTAAGCGGAATCAACATTCAAAGTGCGATGACTAAGACAGCAGTGTCTGTTGATAAAAATAACGTAGTTAATGCACAGTCTGTAGTACAAGATGTAAACTTTACTACAGCAACTGGTAATGCTACCCTTACGCCAAGTAGATACACAATGGTGTTTACTGTATCTGGAGGCGCATGGACACATACAAGCACAACAACATATACACCATAGGATAAATACATTGTATTAGGGGTTAATTAAAATGGCATATACTATAAACAGATACAATAATGCAACTTTAGCTACCGTCGAGGACGGTACTATTGATCAAACTACTGACCTAAAGTTAGTTGGCAAAAACTACGCAGGTTACGGCGAAATACAAAATGAAAACTTTGTATTTCTGTTAGAAAATTTTAGCGGTTCAAATGCACCGCCTAAAGCAATATCAGGACAGATGTGGTTTGATAGCGGAAATTCAAAACTTAAATTTTACGATGGAACAAAATGGCGTACCACAGGAGGTGCTGAAGTCAGTGCAACTGCCCCAACTGGCTTAAAAGCAGGTGACTTTTGGTGGGATACAGCTAATGAACAATTATATGCCTATAACGGAACTGATTTTATTTTAGTAGGCCCGCAAGATGCAGGTTCTGGTATTACACAAATGCAATCCAAAAGTGTACGTGATGATGGAGGAACAAATAGATCAATTATAGCGGCAACTGTAAATGATGAGGTAATATTTACCATTAGTGCCATACAGTTTACAATAGATTCTACTGATGCAGAAAATGCTATATCAGGTTTTGATGTTATAAGAAGAGGTTTAACACTTAAGAATACACAAAATAGTGCAGATGGTGTCACAACAACAGCTCATAGATTTCATGGTACTGCTACAAATGCAGAGAAACTAGGTGGTATTGATGCATCAAACTTCGTACAAACAGGTGCGGCAACATTTAGCACACTAACAAGTTTTGCTGATATTGGTATTGCAATTGGTGATTCGAGTGATTTAAAAATTAAAATTATTAATGACAATGAAGGTAGTATTGCAAACGATGTAGGTAAAACAATAAAATTAAGTGCTAAGCCTTTAAGTGGAGCTACAGAAAATATTTTACGTGTGCAAGCAGATTCTACACTTGCTGTGCTACCAGGTTTGCAACTTGATGGTACAAGTATACAAACAGTGACTCTTGGAGCAAGTGACGCACAATTTTCTAATGTATTTGCAACTAACTTTACAGGAATTGCATCTAAAGCAACTACAATGGCCGTAGGAGGATCTTACAGAGCGGCAGATATTGCCGCAACAGCTAACACAATAGCGGCACGAGATGGTAGTGGTAATTTAGCAGCCGTACAATTTGATGGAATAGCAACAAGTTCTCAGTTTGCTGACTTAGCAGAAAAATATACTACACCTGAAGGTGTAGAATTAGACTACGGTACAGCCGTTGCTGTAAGTGACGACGATGATTATGAAATGCGTGAAGCAAAAGCAAGTGATATTTGCATGGGTGTAGTAAGTACTAATCCAGGACTTATGATGAATAGCGAAGGAGAAGGACAGTATATAGCTTTAAAAGGTCGTGTGCCGGTAAGAGTTAAAGGACCTGTTAAAAAAGGACAAGCAGTTTATGCCTGGGAAAAAGGCGTATGCACTACAATGGCATCTACAGCATTAGTAGGTGTAGCTCTTGTGTCTAGTGAAGCAGAAGAAGAAAAACTAATTGAGTGTGTGCTAAAGGTATAAATATATATACGTAGTTAAAGGATTATAATATGGCAGTTAATAGCGGTGATACAATTAATGCAACCGATTACAATACTGTACAAAGTCGTATAAACACAATAATGAATACCGACTACGGGCAGTCGCTTAGTAGTTCTCAAGTTTCTGTAGGACAAACTGTAACAGATACACAATTTGATAATTTACGCACAGACATTACAAAAGCATATACTCATCAACAAGGAGTAGCGCCAACTATTACTGATGTTGCAGATGGAGATACAATTCTTGCCGCAACAATTAATCAATATGAAACATTGATGACCTCTGTAGAAACTAACAAGTTTTTAGTAGGTTCTGGACAGTCGACTATAGAAGCAAGTAATTCCAACTCAACTAGAAATACACAATGGGGAGGTGGTGGAGGAGGCGTAATCACGCATACGATTACAGTAAACTTTACAAGTGCAACTGCAAGAATACAATTTTTTAACTCAGGCGGACAAATAAGATTTTCAGCAAACAGATCGGGCGGTAGTAGCTCTTCAAAAAATACAGACTGGACAAATTTATTAAGTGCAATGGGCACTGTAATTTTTAATTATACTGATACCACTGCTAGTTCTGGAACAGGACAATCGTTAGGCGGCTTAGATCTTTCTACTTCTTATCAAAACATTTTTACAAAGACTGGTAGCGGTAACTATGCTGAAAATGATTACAATATTCAAGCAAGATACACTGGTACAGGTAACTCTAATATACAATTCCAAATTGAATTTAGGGATGACGATACAGGAGATCAGCAAGGTGGATTCAAAGCTGGATCAGCCATAGACGAATATGTAGATGGTACTATAGAAAGTGTAGTGCAACATCGTAGAGCAACTGGATCTAATGTGCAAGTTCCTGCACCTACATACACAAATAATTCATTACTTTAATCTTGACAAAACAGTAAAATGGTGTTAGTATACAACTATGGATACTGAACTAAAACAAGCTATAGAAAAGTCTGATTACATGCGGACTTTTCAAAATCAAAAGCGGTTAATCAAAGAAAAATATAAAAAAGAATGCATACTTTACTATAATGGTGGTATGTTTATTTTAACACAGCAATTTGTTTTTTGTTTGCAAGAGTCTATTACAGATATAATTATAGATGCAAATGATATTCCTGTAAAAATTGAAAACAATGAAGACTTTTTGGAAACAGTCTTACACACTTATAAGGAAGCAACAGAAAGATACTATGATGCATATTTAGAGCTATGTAAGTTTAGAGATGCGAAAGGATTGTTAACTTGAATGGCGTGTTACTTTTTGCAGTACAGGAAGACATAGTAAATTTTTCTAAACCTAAAGTTAATTACATAGAGCTTGCTGAATATTGTGCAACACAAGTAGACAAACACCTTGATGTTCCAGTGAGTCTAGTAACAAATATATCAATTAATTCAAAAAAGTTTGATAAAATTATTAAGTGTAATCTTCACTCGCGGCAAACAAAGAAAATTGCAGGAGAAAAAATCTTGTGGTTAAACTTTGATAGATGTAAAAGTTGGAAATTTACACCTTATAAAAATACACTAGTTCTAGATACAGATTTTATTGTAAAAAATAATACTTTAAAAAATGTATTTGATTGTTCTAATGACTTGCTAATTAATAAAACTTATGTTGATATAAATGATAGAAGCGATAACACTGTAGAACGTCTAGTGCCGCATGGTATTGATATGTATTGGGCAACAGTGTTTTACTTTACAAAAAATAAAAAAACAAAAACATTTTTTGATCTTGTAGAACATATACAAAATAATTGGTACTATTATAGAATGTTGTATAGTATAAGCAACAGGAAGTTTAGGAATGATTTTGCATTTAGTATTGCAATACATATACTCAGTGGATATACGTCAACAGATTGGCCATGTGAATTGCCAGATCCTTTAATAAGTAGTTTTGATAATGATCAAGTATTTAATATTGATAATTTACAAGGTGATTTTTTAGTCAACACAAAAAATATGAATACTCACATAATGAATAAAGTAGCACTAACGGAGTTGTTAAATGCGTAGAGGTGTGTTACTTTTTGCAGAAAATACAGATATAGATTATGTAAAACAAGCAGAAATATTAGCAAGAAGTAT
>MDTA01181832.1_pt1 | contig 14545 bp, 12 predicted proteins | sample 811151 | NCBI WGS metagenome assembly MDTA01 (sample SAMN05326648, study PRJNA326480) | marine metagenome | isolation source: seawater | place: Indian Ocean: South | collected 2010 | reverse complement strand
TTGATATATTTATAGAAAAATTATAATTTAATTGGTTTATAAATTAAGTTTTAAAAAGAAAGTATTATTTTTATGAATATATCAAAATGTAAAATGAAATACATAATTTTTTTATTAGCATCTATTTATCTTTTTTCGCAAACAGAAAAAAGAGATTATGATGAAGAATTACGATATCAAAATCAAGCTATTAATAATTTGAAAAAAGAGATAAATCAGCTTAGAATGAAGATAAAAACTGCAGAATCTCGTGAAAAATCAGCTAAAAATAGAATTTCAAGTATTGATCAAGAATTATCTTTAACAAATAAACTTATACAATCTTTAAAAGATGAAGAAAAAAAAGCTAAGGAAACAATTATAACTTTAAGAAATGATATTGAAAAAAATGAAAAAAAACTTGAAAGCTTGAAAATAAGATATGAAAATAGAGTGATAAGATCATATTTAAATGGTAGAATTACAGATTTAGAAAGGGTATTGTCTTCTACAACATGGCGTCAAGCTGTTTATAGAACTCAATATTTAAAAATTATTTCTGACATTGAAAAAAAAACATCTAATAGGATTCAGCAATTACTTATTGATATAAGTCAACAAAAATTAGAACTCGAAGTAGCATTACGTAATAATTTAAATTTGAAGAGAGATAAGGAAAGAGAATTAAGTTCCTACAGAAATATGAGGATTAATAGAGAAAAAGAGCTTAGGCGTATAAGGTCTGATAAAAAAGCTTTAGTAAACTATATTGATGAGAAAGAAGCTGGTGTTGTACAATTAGAAGATATAATAAAAAGAGTTTTAGAAGATAAGGCTAGATTTGAAAGAGAAGCTAGAATTAGAGAACAGCAAGCCTTATTAAAAACAAAAAGTTTTAAATCTTTACAAGGGAAGTTGCCTTGGCCTGCTGAAGGAAGAGTAATAACAAAATTTGGTAGGCAATGGAATTCTAAATTAAAAACAACTACTGAAAATCCTGGTATTGATATCAAAGGAAGACCTGGTTCTTCAATTAAAGCTGTAATGGGAGGTGTTGTAACAACTATAACTTACATAAGAGGCTATGGTACAACTATAATTATTGATAATGGAGGAGGATTTTATACTGTTTATAGTCATGTGACTAATATTCAAACTAGTGTAGATAATGAAGTGCGTGCAGGTGATGTAATTGCCTATATGGGTGATTCAGGCTCTATTAATGGTTCGAAATTACATTTTGAAATATGGGGTAAAGGACAAAAGTTAGATCCTGAAAAATGGTTGAGCAAAAAATAGAAGATATATATAAAGCACAAGATAAAACTTGGCAAAAATTAACAAGAATTGTAGAATATTCTAGAGTTGGTTCATCTTACCTGTTTACAGGTCCACAAGGTTCAGGTAAAGAAGCTTTAGCTATCAAGTTTGCTCAATTATTAAATTGTGAAAACAAACTTAATTATCCATGTAATCGATGTTTTTCTTGTAAAAGGTTTCTTCAACTTCAGCATGAACATTTAACTATAATTTTTCCATTACCTAGTCCAAAAAATAAAATTAAAGATTCTTCAAATTTTATAGATTCAAAAGTAGTTGAATTGATAAATAATCAAATAAAAATAAAATCAAAAGATTTATTTCATAAAATTACAATCCCAAAATCAAATAGAATCCTTTTTCAGTCCATAAAAATTTTACGTAAGTCCCTTTACTTAAAAAGTGAAAATCAAGGTACAAAGATAGTTGTTATTTTTGATGCTCATTTATTATCAATGGGTCAAGGTGAATCTGCTAATGCACTATTAAAACTTTTAGAGGAGCCACCAAATCAAACAACATTAATACTGGTTACGCATAAATCTAATTTATTATTTCCAACTATTATATCTCGATGTCAGAAGATTAGTGTCCCAAAGTTAAATGAAAGATTTATAATTAATTGGTTGCGAGAACAAGAGGTAAAAGAATCCAATATTTCTTTAATTGCGGGATTGAGTGATGGTAATATTTATCACGCTAAATATTTAATTTCAGAATCTCTAGATGAATTATTATTGCAATTAAGTGAGAATATTAAAAAGATTTCTAATAATCAATCACATGAATGGAAAGATTTTATCCAATTTTATTCAAAAATGGCCACTCATAATCAACAGTTATTTTCCTTCCATCTTTGTCTGTTAAAAATTTGGTTTCAAAGTGTAAACAGATTGGAAAAAAATTTAAATCATTTATTGCATAAGACTCGTCTTAAACTTGGTATGGATAGATTAATAAAAAAGTTTCCTAGAGCCGATTATACTTCAATTGCTTTTGAAATAGATCAAACTAATTTTGCTGTTTATCAACATCTTTATATGCCATTAGTCATGACTAATTTTTTAATAAAAGTTAAGAAGTGTTTAAATAAATGAATAATAAAACCTTTTATATAACAACTCCGATATATTACGTTAATGATAAACCACATATTGGTCATGCTTATACTACTATTTTGGCAGATGTTTTAGCTCGATATTATAGGAGTATTAATCATAAAACATTTTTTTTAACAGGATTAGATGAACATGGTCAGAAAGTTCAGCAAGCAGCAGAATTAAAAGAAATAAGCCCTATCAAACATTGTAATCAAATGGCTCCAAGGTTTATTGATTTATGGAATAAATTACATATTTCTTATGATGATTTTATAAGAACGACAGAAAATCGTCATATTGAGGGAGTTCAAAAAATTTTAAAAAAAGTTTATGATAATGGAGATATTTATAAATCAGAATATGAAGGGTTATATTCCGTATCTGAAGAGCGGTTTATTACTGAAAAAGAAGCTAATAGTGACCAATTTCGTGATATAAAAAAAATTAAAGAAAAGAATTACTTTTTTAAAATGAGTAAATATCAACAGGCTTTAATAGAGCATATTAATCTAAACCCTAATTTTATTCAACCTGATCATCGAAGAAATGAAATATTAGGTTTTTTAAGGCAACCCTTAAATGATTTGTGTATTTCACGTCCCAAATCTAGATTAAATTGGGGTATAGATTTACCATTTGATAAAGACTATGTAACATACGTTTGGTTTGATGCATTGATTAATTATATTACTGCTCCAGGCTATAAAAAAAATGAAGGAAATTTTAATAATCTATGGCCTGCATCATATCATTTAATAGGTAAAGATATTTTGACTACACATGCAGTTTACTGGCCTACAATGTTGATGTCAATAGGCTTAGAATTACCTAGAACTATATTTGCACATGGCTGGTGGTTAATGAGTAGTTCTAAAATGAGTAAATCATTAGGTAATGTTGTAAATCCTATCGATTTAATTGACGAATATGGCGTTGATCCACTTAGATATTATTTAATGAGAGAAATGGTTCTTGGTCAGGATTCTAATTTCACTTTAGATTCATTTAAAAATCGCTATAACAGTGATTTAGCTAATGATCTTGGTAACCTTTTAAGTCGTGTTTTAACATTAATGAAAAAAAATTATGATAGTAAAATTCCTGATTCTCTTCTTCCTTCAGATGCTGAATTAGAAATTCAATTATCAAGTGAAAAATTAATTAAAAATGTAAAAAGTCAAATGCATTTAATGTATATTAATGAAGCTATTGAAGAGGTAATGCAATTTATTAGAAGTATTAATAAATATTTAGAAATTAAAGCACCTTGGAAAATGGTAAAGTCTAATAAAGAGGCAACTGGAACTGTGCTTTATACAGCAGCTGAAGCATTACGAATTGGTGCACTTTTATTGGCTCCAGTGATGCCTAATAGAACTTCTAAATTATTAGAATATTTTAATGCTAAAAGTTCTAAGTTAGAGTGGGGTGGTCTAAAATCAGGAAATATTTTAAAAGATCATACACCTTTGTTTCCTAGGCTAAAATAGTAAAATGATTATTTGTCTTGTTCTTTAGATAAAAAATTATTGTTAACAAAAATGAAATTAATGAATAGATAACAATAATATTAATATATATTCCACCAACATTAAACCAAATGTAATTATTATATGATAAAATAAAAAATCCTAAAATGATTTTTATAAATTCTGCTAAAATAGAATAGACTTTTAAATCCATTGTAGAAGTAAATGAAAAAATATGTATTAATAATAAAATTGCGTATAAATAGTTCATTGTGTTACTATTTTCTGGTATTATATAGAGGAAATGAAATAGAAAAATAGATGTAATGTATAATTGAAAAAATGACCAAAAAGTAAGTGCGGTACTTGCAGGGGTATTATATTTTTTTTTATTCCTTTTTTCTTGAGACAATAGTTGATTTATATCTTTAGGCCTCCAACCTGTTGGCATAATCCAAATTAATAATTTATCTTTAAAATTTTTGGTTTTAAATGAGTCTAAGCATAATTGTTTTAAGTGTTTAAAATTAATAAGAATAGGATTCCATGTGTTTGCAGGTTTTAATGTACCATAAATTGGTTTTATACTTTGTATTTCACTTTGAAAAGTGCCAAATATTTTATCCCAAAAAATAAAAATTTGACTATAATTCTTATCAATATATTCAGGATTAATAGCATGGTGAACGCGATGATGTGATGGAGTAACTATAATATGTTCTAAAATTCCCATTTTATTAATTAGTTGAGTATGATACCAAAATTGTAAAAATAGATGAATAGGTCCAATCATAGCGAAATATGTTGATGGTATTCCTAAGAAAGCGGCTGGGATCATAAAAATCGATGAGAATCGAATAAAGTTTGAAATGGATTGTCTAAGTGCGCAAGAGAGATTAAAATCTTCACTGCTGTGATGTATGTAGTGTCTATTCCATAAAATGTTGATACGATGAGATAGACGATGATCCCAATAGCCTGCAAAATCAATAATTAAAAATGCTATAATTAAAGAAATCCAATTTAATTCTATATAAAACAATGCAAGCTTATCAACTAACCAATCATAGCTTATAATAGCAATACTAAATTTTATGGCATCAAAAATTATATTTGTCATACCAGAGCTTTGACTAGAAATTATGTCAATTGCTCTATTAACTTTTATACCTCTTAATTTAGCGAAAACTTCTTCAATAATAATCAATATTACAAAAATCGGTATTGCAAATAGTAAAGATTTAAAATAAAAATTCATTATAACTAAAAATTATTTAGGGAATATTACCGATTATAAAGTTTAATAGTAAATTTTGACCAAAGTCAGATTTAAATGTATGTAGAATTTCATCATTTTCTGAAACAAGTTTAATTTCACCATTTATACCCACTTTTTCAGGGGCACTATTTTTATACCACCAATGGCGGGATATTCCATCTTCTAAATTATCTTTAAATAAAAAAGTATAATTCCCGTTTTTTAATTTAATTTTATATTTATAGTCATGATTATCTGAAAAATTTGATTTATGAAAATGGACTTTCCCATCTTTATCAGTGATAAAAATAGCATTTTCTAATGCTCTATTTTGATCATTTGTCTTCAAGACAATATAAAATGTTTTAGGAAAAACTTTTGGTAATTGAATTTTTGATGATAATTTATTGTTTATTTTATTTTCATCAATATTGGAATTAGGTTTTTTAATTTCTACTTCAAATATTTGGTTTCTTTTTAAAGAATTCCAAATAGGGACCGGAAGTTTTAATTCTTCTTTTTCAAGAAATGCTAGATCACCTTTCCATTTAAAAACAGACTTTCTTCTATTTTTTAATCCATAATGTATATCTAATGTTTTTAAATTATATTTCCCAGTATTTTTAATTATTATAATTGGATTATTGATACTTGGATTGATACGGCTATATTTATTTTTTGAACTAGGAATAATAATATCATAAACTTCGGCATCATAATTAAAATTTGGTTTTCCATATGAAATTAATTGATGAGTCATTCTAAAATGTCCCTCTTGTTCTCCATTGTTTTGATAGGATTCAATTCCATAATCAATTAAAATTGAATCTCCAGAATTTACATGTGGAGTTAATTCAAATTCATATTTATCAACTTTAGTGCCTGGACACCAACCAGCTCTATCAAAAGGCCATGTGCCTCCTTGAGGATAAATTGGATTATTACCGCAATCCTTCCAAACATTCCATCTAAAAAGTCTCCAATTATTAAGGTAATAAGTATGTGTTTTACTATCCCATTCACAGCAATTTCTAGGTCCTTCGTGTCCATGGCCTGAAATAACACTTTTTATTTTATATCCTGTTGCTTCAGGATTAAGTAATATTTTTTTAGGTCTTAAGACTCTATTATCAGAAAGTAATCCATACTTATATTCTCCAAAAGGATATAAATTTTCTATAGATAATATGTCTCTATTTGGTATCCCTTTTATAAATAAAAACTTAAGGTCTAAAAGTTCTTGATTATTTCCTACGGTTAGTTCACACTTACCTTTAAGTATTGGTGAATAATCAGTAATGTCATATGTCCATGACCATTGATTATCACTCCCAAGCTCTAGCCATTTTCCATAAGGTGTGACAAAGCTTCCAATACTAAAAGTATCATTTTTTGAGGTTTTAATTAAAGTATTCCAAATATAGTCCCATTCTCCACAGGGATATTTATCACCATTTGTAGATGGATCACATTTTAATGTTTGAATCATGATAATTCTGTGCCAAAATTTTTGCTTTTCAGGGAAATCTATTTTGACTTTATATTGAGCATTCCAGCCTTCAGGACTTTTCGTTTCCCAAGTTATTGGGTTTAATATTAAAGTGTCTCCATTATCTAAATTTTTATTATATAGCAAAGAGATAAATAAAAAAAATAATTTATAAATTTTCATAAGAGTGTTAAATAAAATTAGATTAGCTTATATGCTTATTTTACTATTATAAATAAACGAATGCTAACAGATACTCATTGTCATCTATATTATGATGACATAAAAACAAATTTAAAAGATGTTCTTAATCGTGCTAGAGAATCTGGCGTAAAAAGGTTTATTTGTCCTTCAACAAATATGATTGATGTTTATGAATGTTTACAGATTGCGAGTTCTTATAATAATATTTTTAGTTCGGCGGGAATACACCCTCATGATGCAGCATCTGTCCCCGTAAATTATATAAAAAAAATATATGATTTAATGAAAAATAAATCAATGGTCGCAATCGGAGAAATTGGATTAGATTACTATAGAAATATATCTGGAAAAGAAATTCAAAAAAAAAGGTTTAAAGAACAATTATTAATTGCTCAAAAAATAGATAAACCAGTGATAATTCATAACAGAAACTCAGATAAAGATCTTATGAAAATACTGTTAAAATTTCCGGATCTTAAAGGAGTTGCCCATTGTTTTTCAAGTGATCTTGAAATGGCTAATAAATTTTTAGATATAGGATATTATATATCCTTCTCGGGAAATTTAACTTTTAAAAATAGTCATTTGCCTATGATTGCTAAAGAAATACCCCTTGATAAAATATTAATAGAAACAGATTCGCCGTTTTTAAGTCCCGGGCCATTCCGTGGTAAATCAAATGAACCCGGACGGGTCAGATATGTTGCTGAAAAACTGGCACAAATACATAACATTTCTTTTGAAAGAATTGCTGAAATAACATCAAATAATGCATCTAGGTTATTTAATATAAATGATTAAAAAGAAAAGACACCCCTTTAGAAAAAGATGGGGGCAAAATTTCCTTGTAGATAAAAATTTATTAGAAAAAATAGCTCGGGTGATTAATCCTAAAGAAAATGATTGTTTTATAGAAATAGGTCCTGGTGAAGGTTCCCTTACTAAGTATATTTTTCCAAAGGTTAAAGAAATGCTTGTTATTGAAATAGACCCTCTTTTAATAAAAACTTTAGATGATCAAAAAGATTTATATGGATTAAAAATAATTAACTCTAATATTTTAATTGAGGATATTAAATTTTTACCGATTCAAAATCCAGTTCGAATAATAGGAAATATCCCTTATAATATTACATCTCCAATCATTTTTTGGTTAATTGAGCAATTTCATTTTTGGGATGATGCATTTATTATGATGCAAAAAGAAGTTGCAAGACGATTGACGGCAGATGTGGGTACAAAATCTTATGGGCGTTTAACCGTTGTATCTGGAGCTTATTTAGATTTTGAATATTGTTTTACTATACCTCCAGATGTTTTTATTCCTAAGCCTAAAGTAGACTCTGCGATTGTTCATTTTACAAAAAAAACTCCTCCCCTAATTGATGATGAAAAATACGTTCGTTTTAATAGATTAGTATCTTGTGCTTTTTCTCAAAGGAGAAAAATGTTAAAGAACACATTGAAAGGCTGGAAAATATCGACTGAATTGAAAAATAAAATTGACTTTAATAGACGCCCGGAAACTTTAGCTATTGGTGAGTTTGTTTCCCTAGTTTAGTACTTGGATTTTATATATTATAAGGTTAAAATCGCCGACTTTGATAGAATGTTTTGTTTAAAAAAACCACAAACTACACTTTGGAGGTGATTTAGGTGGTTGAAGTACAGGTAAGAGAAAAAGAGTCCTTCGAAAGAGCTCTTCGACGTTTTAAAAAGATGTGGGAAAGAGCTGGTGTTTTAAGAGAAATTCGTACTAGAGCTTTTTATGAGAAGCCAAGCGATACAAAACGCGAGGCTAGAAAAAAAACTGTTAGACGTGTTAAGAGACTTGCAAGAATAGAAGCACTACGGAATAATCCTAGAGCTAATAGGATTCGTCGTAAAAAACCGCAAAAAAAACGATATTAGCTTCAAGAAATAAAGCCTCGATTCCTCGAGGCTTTTCTTTTGAAATTATTTATTAGAAACTACTGTTAATAATCTAGGTAAATTATAATATATGATAATAAGAAGTCTTTCTGGAGTTAGAGGTCTTGTAAAGACACATTTTACTCCTCAATATAGCATTCATTATGCACGTGCCTTAAGTGAATTTTTACCTAAAGGTGTAATAATTGCAGGTAGGGATAGTCGTCCCTCAGGTGATATTATTATTAATGAGATGATTAGAGAGCTTAATCGTATTGGTAGAACAGTAATTGATTGTGGGATTGTTCCTACGCCAACTATACAATTTATGGTTAAAAATACTGAGGCAATTGGTGGATTTATTGTAACTGCAAGTCATAATCCAATTGAATGGAATGGATTAAAGTTTGTTCGTGAAGACAGCACTTTTTTTCATCCAGAAGAATGTAAAGATTTATTTAAATTAGTTGATTTAAAAAAAAATATTAGATATTCAAAGGAAGAGGGGCTCCATTGGCCAGAAAATAATGCAATTCAAAAACATATTATTTCTTGTGCTAGTTTAAAAAGTATAAGTTTAAATCGAATTCAAAAAAGACATTTTAAAATTGTTATTGATGCAGTTAATGGAGCAGGTGCTAAAGCTCTTCCAGCTTTATTAGAGTCATTGGGCTGTGATGTTGTCACTTTATATTGTGAACCTAATGGAGATTTTAGAAGAGGGACAGAGCCATTACCACAGAATTTAGTTAATCTCGGTGAAGCAGTTATTGAGCATAATGCCGATGCAGGTTTTGCATTAGATCCTGATGCGGATCGATTAGCTTTGGTAGATGAAAAAGGCGTCCCACTGGGTGAAGAGTATACATTAGTAATTGCAGCAGATGGTTATTTAAAAGAAATTAAAAAGCCTGAAAAATTTGTGGTTAATCTGTCAACATCAATTGCTTTAGATAAACTTGCGCAAGTAAATGGAAGTATTGTTGAAAGATCTGCGGTTGGAGAAATTAATGTAGTAAATAAAATGAAAGAATTAGGCTCAAATTTTGGTGGTGAGGGTAATGGAGGTGTTATTCTTAGGGAATGCCATTTAGGGCGAGATTCTTTAGTCGGAGCGACAATGATTTTAAATAGAATGTCTCAAAGTGATCAAAAATTAAGTCAAATATTTGCATCGTTACCTCAATATCAAATGGTAAAAGATAAAATTAATTTAAAAGCAATTGATCCAAATGAATTAATTAAGGCAGTAAGTAAAAAATTTATAAATGGAAAAAAAAACACGATAGATGGGGTTAAATTTATTTGGGAAGATAGGTGGGTGCATTTTAGAAAGTCTAATACAGAACCCATAATGAGGATTTATGCAGAAGCGCCAGATAGAATTCAAGCGGAGAATTTAGTTAAAGAAATAAAAAAATTAATTTAAATGTAAAATATGGCGATATCGAATGAAAAAATATTAATTAAACGTAGAGCAGAATTAGAACTAAAAATTGAATCGTTGGCTTATGGTGGTATGGGTGTTGCAAAAATTAAAGATTTTGTAATTTTTGTTAAAGGTGCAATTCCGGGACAAACTGTTCTTGCAAAGATATATAAAAAGAAAAAAGGTTACGCAGAAGCTCGATCATTAAAGTTATTGATTGACTCCCCTAATGCCGTAAAACCCAGATGTAATCATTTCTATATTTGCAGTAAAATTCAAAATTTATCTTATAAAGAGCAATTAAAAGAAAAAGCGAATCAAGTTAAAGATGCCTTCCAAAGATTAGGAGGTTTTAATGATTTTAAGTTAAAGAATATTGTTAAAGGAGATCCAATTTTTAATTATCGTAATAAAATGGAGTTTACATTTTCGCCTCATAGATGGGTTTTAGATTCAGAACCTGAAGGTGTTAAAAAATCTTTTGCGCTTGGACTGCACATTCCTGGAAGATATGATAAGATTCTTGATATAAATAATTGTTATATCCAGCCAGAAATAGGTAATGAGATTTTAAAAGTTGTAAGAGATGTTTGCCTATCTAATCCTGATTTAAAACCATATGACCCGAGAACCCACATTGGTTTTTTGCGCCATTTAATGTTGAGATATGGGGTTAAAACAAATCAGCTTATGGTAAATATTGTAACAGCCTATGATGATATTAATAAACTTTCACCATTAATCGATATTTTATTAGAAAAATTTCCTGAGATTACATCTTTAGTCAATAATGTTAATACGAAAAAAGCAGATGTCGCCTTCGGAGAATTTGAAAATTTATTGTTTGGGAAGCCTTATATCGAAGAAAAATTAAGAGACTTAACTTTTGAAATTTCAGCAAATTCATTTTTCCAAACTAATACTGAACAAGGTAAGTTATTGTATGATGAAATATTAAAGGCAGCTAATTTGAAAGGTGATGAAATTATATTTGATTTATATTGTGGGGCTGGAAGTATTGCACTTTATTTAGCACATAAGGCAAGAGAAGTATTTGGTTTTGAAATCATAAGGTCTTCATTAGAAAATGCAGAAAGGAATGCAGAGAGAAATAAAATTAAAAATGCATTTTTTTTAAAAGCAAACCTGGATACATTTTTTAAATCAGGTCAACTTCCACGAAAAATTCCAAAGCCAAATATTATAATTGTTGATCCCCCAAGAGCAGGGATGCACCCTAATATGGCAAATTATCTTCATAAATTTAAAGCTGAAAAAATTGTCTATGTTTCTTGCAATCCTACTACTCAGGCAAGAGATGCTAAGTTACTAATTGAAAAAGATTATAAAATTAAAAGTGCTGTTATGGTAGATATGTTCCCTCATACACCTCATATTGAAACAGTGGTTTTATTTTCTAAGTAGAGCCTTTGAAAATCTGGATTCAGAAATTTCACTATCAAATTTAATGTCATTTATAATCCATTCGGTTCCCTTACTATTTCGTTTTAATTCATCTTTATATTTGTAATGAAAAGGGAACCATCGTCCTTGCACTTTTTTTATATTACTCATTGAAGTGGTCTTCAAGAGTTTTCCACTTTTTGCATATCGTTCTTCTTTAATAGGTAGGAAATATTCTTTATCGATCCAGGCTCTTCTTTTTGGATAGGAAAGTCCTTTAACTTTAGCTTCCATAAAAATAACCCAATGATCTCGGTTACCAATTAAGACTGATTTTTCTAAAGTTAAATTATAAATTTCACTTATGGGTCTAGTTTCCATCATGTCTTTGTAAGACATATCAGATCCATTGATAGATTGTCGCAGCATATGTCCAGAAATTTGAATTATTCGGTCAGTTTGTGGAGAATAAGTCCATAATTTATCTTTTAATTTTAACATTTTAGTTCCAGCTTCTCGAGCGGGTGATAAATTTTCTGTAAATGATTTTTCAGTACCGATACTCCAGTTTTTTGATCTAATTGTTCTACTTTTTCTTCGACCATGAATAACCATTTCACTGGTTAAAACTCGATTTTTTGAATTAAGATTTTTATCCATAGTACTTACGATCTCGTGAACAGATAATTTATTTGGCTCTCCAAAAATATAGGAAAGAGATAGTAGAAAAATAAAAAATTTATTCATGTTTCTAATTCCTTAAATAATTGCGCCATTTCTCTGCGATAAATCGCTAATCCTGCAAGCATAGTTCCTAAAACTGTTGCTAAAAGTCCAGGTAGTAAGCCAACATAAAATAAATCAGGAGTGACTTTTGAATAAAAAACATTTGGCATGACCATATTTTTCATAACCATTTCTTCGAATGCTTCAGCATAATTAATTCCATTTTCTTGAACGTAATAGGTAATGCTTATTCCAAGCCCGGTTCCAAGTATTGTACCTATTAATCCTATTATAATTGCCTCAGTTATCATAGATCTATATACTTGTCCTTTTGATTCACCCATAGCAAGTCGTAAACCAATTTCTCCATAGCGTCTTAGTCCATTCATTAGACCCATATTCCAAAGCACTATCATAACAATGACTAAAAAGATTCCTCCAATTATAGCTAATGCAGCATTACTAAAATCGACCATTGTTCCCATTTGATTTGTATCTCTTAATGCAATCATAATTGGGCCAAAAATATCAGAGCTATCATTATTAGTTGTATTAAAATTTGAACGAACTTGTATTGCATTTTCATCATTATAAAATAAATCATTAGTAAACCCTAAAATTTCTGTTGCCGCCCCATTCATATCAAGCGCCTCTTGAGCTCCAGAAATATCTAATAGAACCATTTGTTTATCGGTTTGACCTTTATTTAGATTAAAAATTCCACATATGTTAAAGTTGTAGGTTGTAAAAGCATTATCCATAGTTGATCCGATAAAAGTAGCTGTTTGTCCAATAGATACTTCTAGTTTTTCAGCAAGTTTTGAACTAATTAAAATATCGTTTGGAGAATTTGGAGGAAGCCCATTAACAATAATTTTATCTAGTTCCCATAGTTCAGTTTGTCTAGATTTTTTTGAAATGAAATCAATTCCTATAGCCATAATTGGACTTTGTGATCTTGTTTCTTTATTTTCATCAGGAATATCGATTAGACCTCCGAAATTTATTCTAGGACTCCAAAAATAATCAGGGTGATTTTCGTTTAAATATGAAAGTAACTCTTTTATATTTAATAATGCTAGATCAAGAGGGAGCATCTGTATTTCCTTCTTATATGCTCGAGTCACAACCTTTTCATATCCTGAAATAATGACGGCTGTATCTAAAAAAATACTATTTAACATGCCTCTCATAAAGCCCAAAGCAAAAATAACAATTGCAACAGTAATTGTAATAATAATTGTTGGGAATAAGCTTCGGGTTTTATCTCGTATGAGTCCTTTTGCCAAAAATTTTATCATGCTGTTATTTTTCCGCGAAGTGCATTTGTAGGTTTCATTTTACTTATTTTTCTTGAAGGAATGTAGCTGACTAAGAGTACAATAATTGCAATAAGTACTGTTGTTGTTAAAATTAAACCAATTGAAAAAACAGGAATTAAACGTTTTGCAATCATAAGTCCCATTTCATTATAGTCCATGGGAAGAGGAATTCCTTTAATTCCAAAATACCATAGAATAGGACCAAAAATGATGATAGTCATTATTATGGCTAGAAGTGAATTAAGGGCACCTTCTAGTGTAAATAAACCAACAACTCGAGATCTTGTCATGCCGAGCGCCATTAGGGTTCCAATTTCCCTTCCTCTGCGAAAGATAGAAAGAACTTGAGCATTAAAGATACCCATGGCTGTCAGACAAAGAAGAATGATAAACAATATTTGATTTCCAGGTTTATCTGCTTCGATTGCAGCTTCAATGTCAGAAATTAAATAATTAACATCTCTATGTAACCAATCGCCAGAGTTTTTTAGTAGTTTAATATTTTTTTTATATGTTACGTATGTTGCCTCATTTTCCATTTCAAGCATATTTTGAGCTGTTTTAATTGGTATCCATATAGTTCCAACATCTAATTTGAAGTTTTCTGTTTTCATTATATAAACAACAGTACCTTCCATTGCATCATATGTTTTTTCAGAATCAAGCCAACGGATTGTAAATGTATCGCCCTCTTTTAGCTGAGCTTTCTCAGCCATTCCTGATCCAATTAAAACTGGGATTTCTATTTCATCATGATTTGAGAGCATTTTTGTTGGGTTAACTTTATCTGTATTTTGCCCTTCCATATTTATTATGGATTGTTCAGGAGGAATACCTTTCATAACAACGGGCATAATCCTTCCGTTTGGGTATATTGATGCTTGACTAACTAAAATAGGAAAGGCCTCTTTTAAATCAATTAATGTTTTTAGAT
>MDTA01177820.1_pt1 | contig 14546 bp, 14 predicted proteins | sample 811151 | NCBI WGS metagenome assembly MDTA01 (sample SAMN05326648, study PRJNA326480) | marine metagenome | isolation source: seawater | place: Indian Ocean: South | collected 2010 | reverse complement strand
CTCAATAATTCTCTCTTTAACTTTCTCAAGCCCATAGTGATCCTCATCTAATATTTTTTGAGCGTTAACTAAATCAGTGTTTATTTTTGATTTATTTGACCACGGTAGTTCAGTCATCCAATCTAAATAATTTCTTACAACTGTTGCTTCAGCCGACATAGGGCTCATTGATTTTAATTTTTTTAATTCAGATAAACATTTTTCTTTAGCAAGTTTTGGCATTTTTGCGTCAGAAATGGCTTTTGAAATTGTTGAAAGCTCGTCCTTACCTTCGTCAATTTCACCAAGTTCTTTTTGTATTGCTTTCAGTTGCTCATTTAAATAATACTCTCTTTGAGTTTTTTCCATTTGGTTTTTTACTCTTCCTCTTATTTTTTTCTCAACAGATAATACACTTGTTTCTTTTTCAATTAGTGAGTGGATTTTTTCTAATCTTTTTTTTAAATCAACAATTTCAAGTAATTCTTGTTTTTCAAAAATTTGTATATTTAAATTAGATGAAATATTGTTAGCTATTTGCACTGGGTCTTTGAGATTTTTGAGATTATTTAAACTTTCGTTAAATTCTTTTTTATTTAAAACTTGTAGTCTTTCAAATTTTTTGACCAAGCCAACTGCTAACTGTTCTAAATCTTTTGAAATATTTTGATCATTCACTATTTCTATTTCACAAGTTAAAAAATTATTATTTTCATTATGTTTTAAAACTTTAACTCTTTTTTCTCCCTCTACTAGAACTTTGACTGTACCGTCTGGTAATTTTAATAATTGTAATACTTTACTTAAACAACCGAACTGATATAGATCTTTTCCCTCAGGGTCATCTATTTCAGAATTTTTTTGGGTAACTAGCACTATTGATTTATCCGATTTCATTACATCTTGAAGTGCTTTAATGGATTTTTCTCGTCCAACAAACAAGGGAACTACCATTGAAGGAAAAATTACTATGTCTCTTAGAGGTAGCAATGGCTTTAAGTATGATGTCTTCATAATATTACTAATATGGCAATAAATACATTAATTTCAAGAAACAAATTATATCTAGGCTACAGATGTTGATGGTTTTTTACCGTATGTGACAATCGGATCTGTAGTCCCTTTAACTGAAGAACTGTCAACAGTTACTTTTATTACATTTTCCATATCCGGTAACTCAAACATTATTTTAAGAAGAGTATTCTCCAAAATAGATCTTAAGCCTCTAGCACCTGTCTTTTTAGAAATTGCCTTTTTTGCAATTTCAACAATCGCATCTTCTTTAAATTCAAGCTCAACATTTTCAAACTCAAAAAGCCTTTGGTATTGTTTAATCAATGAATTTTTAGGTTCTTTTAAAATTTTTATTAGAGCTTTTTCATCTAAGTCATCGAGTGGCGCAATTATTGGCATCCTTCCTATAAATTCTGGGATTAAGCCATACTTAATTAAATCTTCGGGTTCTAAGAGTTTCATAATTTCTGTTAATGACTTTTCTTTTAGATTTTTAACTTTTGCTCCAAATCCTATTGAACTTCCTTTGCCTCTTCTTTCAATCAACTTATCTAATCCAGCAAAAGCTCCTCCACATATAAAAAGAATATTAGTTGTATCAACTTGCAAAAACTCTTGCTGAGGATGTTTTCTTCCTCCTTGTGGTGGAACACTAGCAATTGTTCCCTCCATTATCTTTAATAAAGCCTGCTGTACACCCTCACCCGATACGTCTCTTGTGATAGATGGGTTTTCTGATTTTCTACTTATTTTATCCACTTCATCTATGTAAACAATTCCTCTTTGAGCTTTTTCAACATTGTAATCCGCAGCTTGAAGTAATTTTAATATTATATTTTCAACATCTTCACCTACATAACCAGCTTCAGTTAAAGTAGTTGCGTCAGCCATTGTGAAAGGAACATCTAAAATTCTTGCTAAAGTTTGCGCAAGCAAAGTCTTACCACAACCAGTTGGTCCAACTAAAAGTATGTTTGATTTTGAAAGTTCAATATCTTTGTTATTTTTTGTTTCATGATTAAGTCTTTTATAGTGATTATGTACTGCTACAGACAAAATCTCTTTGGCAAATTTTTGTCCAATCACATAATCATCAAGAACGTTACAAATTTCTTTTGGTGATGGAACTCCGTCTTGGTGTTTAACCAATGAGCTTTTATTTTCCTCTTTGATAATATCCATACACAACTCAACGCACTCATCACAAATAAATACGGTTGGGCCCGCAATAAGTTTTCTAACCTCGTGCTGGCTTTTGCCACAAAACGAGCAATATAAAATATTTTTATTATTTTTTTCTGACATAACGAATCAATAAAATTAATATAAATGTCTTAAATTTCCTTATCAAGCTGAAGTTGAATTATAAGCTATATATTGTGTTTTATTTTCTTTTTTCCACAACTGAGTCGATTAATCCAAATTTTTTTGCATCTTCAGCAGTCATAAAATTATCCCTCTCCAATGCGTCTGAAATTTGTTCCACAGTTTTACCTGTATGTTTTGAGTAGATTTTATTCAGTCTTTCTTTAAGTGATAAGATTTCTTTTGCATGTATTTGAATATCAGTTGCTTGACCTTGAAAACCTGCGGAGGGTTGATGTACCATTATTCTAGAATTCGGTAAGGAATATCTTTTTCCTTTTTCCCCAGCTGCTAATAAAAAAGATCCCATAGAAGATGCTTGGCCAATGCAAAGAGTTGATACAGGAGAATTAATGTATTGCATTGTGTCGTAAATTCCTAAGCCTGCAGTTACTAAACCTCCAGGACTGTTAATGTAAAAACTAATTTCTTTATTTGGGTTTTCAGATTCTAAAAAAAGTAGTTGAGCTGTTACTAGAGAGGCAACAGCATCATTTACCGGCCCAACAAGAAAAACAATTCTCTCTTTTAGAAGTCTGGAGTAAATATCGTATGCTCTTTCACCTTTACTTGTTTGTTCAACAACCATAGGGATGAGATTATTCATTTTTTCTTCTATATCGCGACTCATGGTCATTTTATACAGGTATTACTTACTTTTTACTAATTTTTTTTGATTTAATCTTATCCTTATCAGAAGATTTAGTTTTTAGAGGTAAAGATTTATCTATATTTGGTTTGTTAAAATCTGCTATTATTTTTTCAGCTTCTTTAATATTAATCTCTTTAATATTAAGTTTTATCTTTGTCTTAATAAGATTCATTATTTTTTCTTCATATAATGATCCTTTCAAACTTTGTGATGCACTAGGATTTTTTTGATAATAATCAAGAACCATTTTCTCTTGTCCAGGCATGCCTCTTATTTGTTTCTGTATCTCATTTCTAACTTCTTCATCAGATACTTTTAAATTATTTTTTTCACCTATTTCATTTAAAATAAGTCCAAGTTTAATTCTTGATTTGGCAATTTTCTCATTGTTTTTTCTAACATTTTCCTTTTCATCTTGTTTAACATTTTTAGTTATTAAGTTTATTTCTTGATCTATAAGATTTTTCGGTAGATCAATTTCATGGCCTTTCTCGATTTGATCAAGAATTTCTTTCTTTGTGATAGCATTTAAAGCTTGAGCGTATTGATTTATAATTTGTTTTTCAACTAAATTTCTTAAATCATTAATATCTTTTGCACCCATTTTTTTTGCAAAATTATCGTCAATTTTACTTGCTACTGGTTTTTTAACATTAGAAATAGAACATTGAAATTTTGTTTTTTTATCAGCTAATTCTTTTTTAGGATGGTTTGGAGGTAAAACTGCATCAATTGTTTTTTTATCTCCTTTTTTTACTCCGACTAATTGTTCGTCAAATCCTTTCAAAAATAAGTTTTTTCCTAGTTCTATTTGCACCCCTTTTCCTTCGCTGCCTTCAAATTTATTTCCATCTACAGTGGCAGAATAATCAAAAATAATTTGATCTCCTAAATAAGCTTTTTCGTTATGATTTTTATCCTCAAATAATTTATTTTGATCTGCAAGTTCTTTTAATTTTTCATCAGTAGTTTTTTTTTCAATATTTATTTTATATTCACTCGCTTTTAATTTATTAAAAGATTTTAACTCAATATTTGGTAAACAATCGATTTGTAATTCATAATTAAGATCTTTACCCTCACCAAACTGTTTTAAATCTATTTTAGGTTGTCCTGCAACTTTCAAATTTTTTTCTTTAATAGCTTTTGTAGATGTTTCTCTCAGAACTTTATCTATGACTTCTCCGTAAATAGATTTTCCGAATTGAGTTTTAATTACCGAAGGTGGAACTTTTCCAGGTCGAAAACCTTTAAGAGCAACCTCTTTTTGTAATTCAGATAATCTTTCATCCATTTTTGACTGTATTGTTTTTTTATCTACAGCTACTGACAAAACAGTTCTCAAACCTTTTTTAGATTGTACTTCAATTTTCATAATCTTATGGTGGGCAAGAAGAGACTCGAACTCTTAAGCCTTGCGGCACTGGTTTCTAAGACCAGCGCGTATACCAATTCCGCCACTTGCCCTTTTTTACTAATGATAGCTTATATAGCAAATTAATTTTTTATTAAACGATAAAGTCTTGAATATATAAAGAAGTAAATTATCAATAAACTAAAAAACCAGTATCTGCTTAAAATTGGGTTTTCCATAAAATATAAACCTGGAAGCACGAGAAGAAAAAAAAATAAATTAATAAAAATAGAGTTAATATAATTACCTTTATGTTTTCCATACTTTGATGACATTTTGTAGAAAGATAACATATGCAAGTGATTGCCATCAGGGTGAATTGGTGATTTTCCTTGCAAAACCTTTCTCAAAAATGAAAAAAATACCTCAAAAAATAGATAAAATAATAATGTACAGAAAAAAAACGACGAAATATTTGGGTTGAGATTATTAGTTACTATTGCATTTAATCCTACTAACGCTCCCATTAAATAAGCTCCGCTATCCCCAAAAAAAATTTTTGAATTTGGAAAATTAAAAAGTAAAAATGAAAGGAGGATGATTACTTGTGCGATTAGCAAAATTGAAAATTCGAAATTTGAATTATTAACATTTATGTAAGCTAAAATTAGATTTATTATTATTAAATTTATTGCTAATAACCCATTAAAACCATCAATTAAATTCGCTCCATTAATTACAAATAAAAAACAAAGAAGAACAAAAATTGTAGAAAAAATTTTATTGTTTAGTAGAGGCATTAAAATAGGTATATCAATATTTGATATTTTAATTGGAAGAAAATAGATAATAACGAAAAGAAAAAAAATCATTATTAATAATCTTTTAAAAGGCTTAATGTTAATTCTTAGATCATCAATAAAACCTACAAAAAACATTGAATAACTAATGAATATATAATCGAGTAAAATGTTAGAATATAACAAATAATATATAACAAAAAAAAAACTTAAAGATATCGCTGCAGCAATACCACCGCTTCTTGTAATAGGTGACTCATGAAAAGCCTGTGGTTTTGCAAAGTCTTTATCTAGCAGAATACCTTCCTTAATTTTATGAGAATATTTACTGCAAATTAAAAAAACAAAAAAACTTATTAAAGCAAATATTGATAAAAAACTTGCTTCTATTGATTCTGTACCCATTCAATTTTTTCCTAAATTATTTTTTTTAAAAATAAATATACCTACAAGTATTATAACTAATGAAAATAAAACTCTCCAAGTAATTATTTCATCCATTAAAAAGTAACCAAATATAACTCCAAATATTGGAATTAAATAAGCTACTTGTGTTTGAAAAACCAGTCCATTTACTGTTAAAATGCGAAATCTAATTAACCAAGCTAAACCGGTGGCTATAACACCTAAATATAATAATGAAAGTGTAGAATCAAGAGTCGGTTTCAAATTCCATGGTGTTTCAATAAATATTGATAATGGTATTAAAAAAATCACAGACCATAAAGTAGTTGAAGTAGTAACGTTTTCATTTTTTTTATTTTTCAATTTAAGAGTCATCAAACCACCGATACAATAAAATGTAGATCCGAGTATGGTAATTAATGCATAAATATAATTTTCACTATTGATGATTACTTTATCGAAAAATAATAATATTATTCCGCTAAAACCTATCAAAACACCTAAAGATTTTAAAAATGATAATTTTTCGTCTTTAGTAAAAAAATGCGCTAGAATTGAACCACTCAACGGAGTAGTGCTCATTAAAATTGCTGCAAGATAACTATTTATTTTAGCTGTACCAATTGCGATTAAAACAAATGGTATCGCTATATTACACAAACCTATTAAAGCAAACCACTTCCAACTTTTACTAAAAGCTTCAATTTTTATTCTTTTCAATTTACATAATATTAGTAAAGGCACACTTGCAAAAATCACTCTCACTAAAGCTAGTGTGAAGGGTTCGTAAGAATAAGTAGCAATTTTTATATTAAAAAATGAAGAGCCCCAAATTATAGCCAATAAAACTAACAAGCTTAAATCAAAAGTATTTGCTTCTCTCATTTCAAGTAATAATTGTATATATGTGATAAATGCATAGCTGGTATAAATATTTAATTATACTCTAAAAAACAACCTTATATATGTTCGGATCAATTTAGAAAACAAATCTATTATTAAAGGGACACAATGAGTTCAAAAAACATACTAAAACTTATTAAAGATAAGCAAGTTGAATTTGTAGATCTAAGATTTACTGATCCGAAAGGAAAACTTCAACATCTAACTATGGATTCTACAGTTGTGGACGAAGATATGTTAGATAAAGGTGTATTTTTTGATGGTTCTTCTATCGCTGGTTGGAAAGCAATAAATGAGTCTGATATGATATTAAAACCAGATCTAGAAAGACCTATAGTTGATCCTTTCAATTCTCATACAACTTTAAATATTTTTTGTGACATTCTCGATGCAGTTAAAAAAGACCCATACGAGAGAGATCCGAGAGGAACTGCAAAAAAAGCCGAAGCTTACTTAAAAAAGACCGGTATTGGAGATAAATCATTTTTTGGACCTGAGCCAGAATTTTTTGTATTTGATGATGTCAGATTTAAAAATGACATGAACGAAACTAGTTTTAAAATTGATAGTTCTGAAGGACCGTATAATACCGGAAAAGAATATGAGAACGGCAACATGGGACATAGACCTGGGGTGAAAGGCGGTTATTTTCCTGTTCCTCCAGTAGATAGTGCACAAGATATGAGAGGAGAATATCTTAAAGCTCTTAAAGACATGGGAGTAAAAGTTGAAAAACATCATCATGAAGTTGCGCCTAGCCAACATGAGCTTGGAATGTATTTCGGAACATTAACAAATCAAGCTGATAATGTTCAACTATATAAATATGCAGTTCAAATGGTTACTCACTCATTTGGCAAAACCGCAACATTTATGCCAAAGCCTGTAAAGGGAGATAATGGTTCAGGGATGCACTGTCACCAATCAATCTGGAAAGGTAACACTCCATTATTTATGGGAAAAGAATACGCTGGATTATCTAAAGACGCATTATATTATATTGGTGGGATATTAAAACACGCAAGAGCTATAAATGCTTTCGCAAATGCAACAACAAATAGTTATAAAAGATTAATTCCTGGTTTCGAGGCGCCAGTGATTTTGGCTTACTCAGCAAGAAACCGGTCAGCATCATGTAGAATACCAGTTATTATGAATCCAAAAGCAGCCAGAATGGAAATAAGATTTCCTGACGCGGCAGGGAACCCGTATTTAACTTTTGCATCTATGTTAATGGCAGGTATTGATGGAATTAAGAACAAAATCGATCCTGGTAAGCCTTTCGATCAAGATTTGTATTCTTTATCGGAAAATGAGGTAAAAAAACTTCCTACTGTTTGTGGCTCTTTAAGAGAGGCAATGCAAAATCTCGATAAAGATAGAAAGTTTTTAACTGAAGGCGGTGTATTTACTGATGATCAAATTGACGCTTACATTGAATTGAAGTTTCAAGAAATCTATAACTTTGAACATACGCCCCATCCAATCGAGTTTGATATGTACTACAGTGGTTAAATCTTAAAAGACTCTCCGCACCCACATCGCTCTGTTTCATTTGGATTTTTAAATACGAATTGAGAAGAAAATTTTTGTTGCTTATAGTCCATTTCAGTTCCAAGTAAGTACATTATGGCTTTAGGATCTATAAAAACCTTGACACCTTTTTCCTCTATTACCTCCTCATTAGGTTTAATTTCATTCGCATATTCCATTATGTATGACATTCCCGCACAACCTCCAGATTTGACCCCTATTCTTACACCGATTGCAGCACTATCTGCCTTGGACATTATTTGTTTGATTCTGTTTGCTGCGTTATCGCTTAACTTAATTACTTGCTCACTCATAAATTTAATTCTAATTTAGCCGTTTCCGACATTTTATCTTTTGTCCATGGAGGATCCCAAACCAATTTTAATTCGACATTCTCTATTCCTTCAATTTTTAATATATTCTTTTTAACAGAATTAGGCAAACTCTCAGCTACAGGACAATTAGGGGAAGTTAATGTCATTTCAATTAGTACTTTTTTATTTTCAACTACCTCAATTTTATAGATAAGGCCTAATTCAAAAATATTTACAGGAATTTCTGGATCATAAATTTTTTTTATTTCAGTTATTACTCTTTCTTTTAAATCAATCATAATATTATATTTTTTTTCTTAATGCTGATAAAAGTGTATGCCATGCCATTGTCGCACATTTAATTCGCATTGGAAATTCCTGAACACCAGATAATGAAGAGATAGTCGTTATTTGATCCTCTGATAAGCTATTTAAAGAAATTTTTGATTTATTTTTAAGCATATTTAAAAAATCGTCAGTTACTTTTTTTGAAAATTGTAAATCTCTTCCTTTTAAGGTATCAGTAAGAATAGATGCTGAAGCCAATGAAATTGCACATCCTTCACCTTCAAAACTTAAACCCAAAATATTTTTTTCATTATCTAATTTAACATAAATATGCACCTTATCTCCACAAAGAGGATTATGTGCTTTTGCGTCATGATTATACCCCTCGCACTTTCCTTTATTTCGAGGATTTTTTGCGTGATCTAAAATAATTTCTTGATAAAGCTCTTTTAGTTCCATTTATATTTGAAAAACCTTTTTACATTTTTTGATCGAATCGCTCAAAACATCTATATCTTCTTTACTATTATAAACGCCAATAGATGCTCTCGCTGAGGCAGGAATTCCTAGTTTGTCGTGTAAAATTTGACAACAATGATGGCCTGCTCTAATGGCTACACCATCATCATCTAGGATTGTTGCTATATCATGAGGGTGGATGCCTTTAATTGTGAAAGACATGATAGATGCCCTATTTTTTGGGTTACCAATAATATTTATAGAATTATCTTTTCTAAGTTTTTCTAAACCGTACTCAAGTATTTGTTTTTCATAATGTTCAATGTTTTTTATTCCCAATCCTTGAATAAACTTTATGGACTTTGCAAAAGCCACAACTTCAGCTGTTTGCATGGTTCCTGCTTCAAATTTTTGAGGTGAGTCAGCATAAGTTATTTCGTCTTTTTTTACCTCGCTAATCATTCCGCCACCACCTTGATAAGGTGGTAGTTCATCGACCCACCTTTTTTTTGCATAAAGAATTCCAAGTCCATTTGGACCATACATCTTATGACAAGAAATAGCGTAAAAATCACAACCTAAATCTTGCACATCCAGAACTGAGTGAGGGGCTCCCTGAGTTCCATCTATTAAAACTGGAATATTTTTAGATTTTGCCAGATCAATAATCTTTTTTGCAGGCATTATAGTGCCCGTAACGTTTGAAATATGGGTAAAAGCAATCATCTTAGTTTTTTCAGTAATTAGCTTTTTAAATTCATCAGCATTTATTTCTCCATTTTCGTCTACTGGCGCAAATTTTATCACTGCACCTTTTTTTTTTCTTAAATAGTGCCATGGGACATAGTTTGAATGATGCTCTAATTCAGTTACTATAATTTCATCATCAACTTTTATAAATTTTTCCCCGTAAGTATCAGCTACCAAATTTATAGCCTCTGTCGCTCCTTTGGTAAAAATTATTTCCTCTCTATGTTTTGCGTTTATATAAGATTTAACTATATCTCTTGTTTCCTCAAATTTATTCGTAGCCTTAACTGCCAATGTATGAACACTCCTGCCGACATTTGAAAATTCAGTCTCATAAAATTTAGACATTTCATCAATAACTTCTCTAGGCTTTTGTGAAGAGTTAGCGCTATCTAAATAAATTAAAGGCTTACCATTAATTTTTTGTCTGAAAATAGGAAATTTTGATTTTATATTATCGAATTCCATCGATTTGCTCCTCAATACTTTTTTCAAGAAAAATTTTAATTTTTGCCTCAGGCACATTTTCAAAGATCTCATTAAGAAAACCGTTAATTAAGAGTTTTTTTGCAACTGGTTTTTCAATACCCCTAGTCATCAAATAATGGATAGCCTCCTGATCAACGCTTCCTGAGGTTGAACCATGTGAACACTTTACATCATCAGCATATATTTCTAACTCCGGCTTTGCATTGAATTCAGCCTTATCATCTAAAATAAGAGCTTTGCTCAATTGGTAAGCGTCAGTTTTTTGCGCATTATCTTTCACAAAAATTTTACCTTGATAAATTCCTTTACTATTATTTTCTAAAACATTTTTAATTTTTTGATAACTTCTGCAATTAGGAGCCAAATGATTAATTAAAGTTTTAATTTCTTGATGTTCATCATCATTCATACTTAATCCAGATAAAATAAAACAATTGCTATTCTCCTTATTCAAATTCATTTCCAAATCAACTTTATTAAATTTCATACCTGAGCTCAGTATAAAATTTTGGTAACTTGAATTGTATCCTTGTGATCCAATTATACTTTTATAATAGTAACCATTGCTATTAGTTTTTTGGACAAATATGCTTCTTAAAATTGAATTGTCTTCAATTTCAATATTTTCAAAAGTATTTTTTATAAATTTACTTTTTTCATCAATGTTATATTCAATTAAAGTTAATTCTGAATTTTGATTAAGTTTTATTTTGTTGGAATTGTTAATTATCTTGTCATCTAAGTTTGAAGTTAAATAATTATAAATAATTATAGGTTTTTTACATTTGTAGTTTTCTTTTATTTCTATGAGTAATCCACCTAAAGATAGGGCTTTATTTAAACAATAAAGATTATTTTTTGAGTGATTGTTAGTGCCCTCGAGAGACTTAAGACTTTTAATTTTAACTTTTTCTTTATCCTCAAACTCAATATTACTAAATTTATAAGATCCGTTAACAAGGACAATATAGTTATGTTCAAAATCATTTATTAATTCGATTTTTTTTTCAAAAATAAAGTCATAATTGTTCGAGATATTCTTAAAATTTTTTTTTATTATAAAATTAAGGTCGGTAAATTTCCAATTTTCATCCTTTTTATTAGGAAGACCTTTTGCAAAAAATAATTCAAGATTCTTTTTTCTATCTAGTTCCTCTTTTTTGGAAGTGCTAGGTATTTTTTTTAAATCAATGTTAAATAGTTGCTCCATTATTTTAAATTTTCATATCCTGTTTTTTCTAATTCTTGACCCAATTCTGCTTGGCCAGTTTTTACAATTTTACCGTTTGATAATACATGAATGAAATCTGGTTTAATGTAATCAAGCAAACGCTGATAATGGGTAATAATTAAAAAGGCATTGTTTTTATTTTTATGAGAATTTACTCCATCTGCAACTATTCTTAGTGCATCAATATCTAAACCGGAGTCTGTTTCATCTAAAATAGCTAATTTTGGTTCTAAAAGTTTCATCTGAAGTATCTCGTTTTTCTTTTTTTCACCACCTGAAAAACCAACATTTAACTGTCTGGATAAAAACTTTTCATCAATATTTAATTCTGATGCTTTTTCTTTAATTAATTTAAAAAGTGATAGAGTATCTAATTCGTTTTCTCCTCTAGCTTTTCTTATTAAATTTAATGATGTTTTTAAAAAATTAGTAGTATTAACGCCTGGAATTTCTAAAGGATATTGGAATGCTAAAAATATTCCCTTTTGTGCTCTTTCTTCAATAGGGATATCTTGTAAATTTTTTCCCTCATATTTTAAATTTCCGCTGATATCATAACCAATTTTTCCTGAGAGAATATTAGCTAAAGTACTTTTTCCTGAACCATTAGGGCCCATAATTGCATGAACTTCGCCTGGATAAATTTCTAAATTTAATCCATTTAAAATTAACTTGTCGTTAACTGAGGCTTTTAAATTTTCTAATTGGAGCATTATCCTACACTTCCCTCCAAGCTTATTGAAACTAACTTTTGAGCTTCAACAGCAAACTCCATGGGTAGTTGCTGTAATACCTCTTTGCAAAAACCATTAACAATAAGGCTTACGGCCTCTTCTTGATTAAGTCCTCTTTGATTACAATAAAACAACTGATCTTCGTTAATTTTTGATGTTGTTGCTTCATGTTCAACTGTTGAAGATGAATTTTTATTTTTAATATAAGGCACTGTATGTGCACCACATTTGTTGCCCATTAATAATGAATCACATTGAGTATAATTTCTAGAGTTTAAAGCTTTAGCGCCAATGTCAACGAGGCCTCTATAAGTATTATCTGCCTTACCGGCTGAAATTCCTTTAGATATAATTTTACTCTTTGTGTTTTTACCTAAATGTATCATTTTCGTGCCTGTATCTGCTTTTTGATGGTTGTTGGTAATAGCTATTGAGTAAAATTCTCCAACAGAATTCTCACCTTGTAAAATACAACTTGGGTATTTCCATGTTATAGCTGAGCCTGTTTCAACTTGTGTCCATGAAATTTTTGAATTTTTTCCTCTGCAAGCACCTCTTTTAGTAACAAAATTATAAATTCCTCCCACACCATCTTTATCGCCTGGATACCAATTTTGTACTGTTGAATATTTAATTTCAGCATCATCCAATGCCACTAATTCTACGTTAGCTGCGTGTAATTGATTTTCATCTCTCATCGGAGCTGTACAGCCTTCTAAATAACTTACATAACTACCCTTATCTGCTATAATAAGAGTTCTTTCAAATTGGCCTGTCTCCGATGCATTAATTCTAAAATAAGTTGATAGTTCCATTGGACATCTTGTATTTGGAGGAATGTAGACAAATGAACCATCTGTAAATACAGCGGAATTTAATGTAGCAAAATAATGATCGCTTATTGGAATTACTGAACCTAAATATTTTTTTACTAGATCAGGATGTTTTACGATCGCCTCGGATATTGGACAAAAAATTATTCCTTTTTTATCAAGTTCACCTTTAAAAGTTGTTGCAACTGAAACTGAGTCAAAAACAGCATCAACCGCAACCCCACTTAATCTTTTTTGCTCATTAAGTGGGATGCCTAATTTATTGTAAGTCTCAATAAGTTTAGGGTCAACCTCATCTAAACTTTTTGGTTTTTCTTTCATACTTTTAGGTGCTGAATAATAATATAAATCTTGATAGTCTATTTTTGGATACTTTGGTTTTTGCCAATTAGGTTCTTTTAAAGCTTTAAGTCTGTTGTAGGCTTTTAATCTCCAATCCAGCATCCACTTAGGTTCATTTTTAATTTTAGAAATAAACCTTATCGTTCCCTCGGAGAGACCTTTAGGAGCTTTAATATTCTCTATATCAGTTGTAAAACCGTATTTATATTCTTGATTTTCAAATTCTTCTTTTTTCATTTTTTAATTTAGGTTTGCGAGATCTTGTAATTTCACTCTTTCAAAAAAACCGTTAATGTGTTGATCCAACTGATCCCACAGATTATGTGTGATACATTTTGTTGATTTGCTATTACAGCCTCTTTTGGAACTTTTTTTACAATTAAGTGTTTTTACCTCTTCATCTACTGCAAATATTATATTTGATAATTTGATTTCTGATGCAGGTTTTTCTAAAACATAACCTCCATTAGCGCCTCTAGAACTTTTTACTAACTTATTATTTTTTAACTTAATAAAAATTTGCTCTAAATAAGCCAAAGAAATGTTTTGTCTTATAGAAATCTCATTCAGGCTTATGGGTCCGTCTTTGGCATTCAAAGCCAAGTCCGCCATAGCCATAACTGCGTATCTTCCTTTGTTTGTTAATTTCATAATTTTTTGTTGTATTATAACAGTTTTAAAGTAATTCCTACCAATTTAGTCAGGATTAAAAAAAAATATTTGTCGCATAAAAACGTGATATAAATCTTTAATTTTTTTTTTAATAGTAATCATTATCAATTATGAAACCTAAAAGCTCAGAAATCTTCATACCTGGACCAGCTGGAAGACTTGAAGCTCAGTATTATAAAAATCCAAAATTTGGATCACCTGTAGCTATCGTTCTACATCCGCATCCTCAATATGGCGGTACTATGAACAATAGAATTGTACAATTAATGTACAATATTTTTTTAGAGAATGGATTTTCAGTTATAAAAGTAAATTTCAGAGGTGTGGGAAAAAGTGATGGTGTATTCGATAATGGTCAAGGAGAACTTTCAGATGCAGCCGCAGCTTTAGATTGGATTGAAAGACAAAATTTAGATTATAGTCAATGTT
>MDTA01005887.1_pt1 | contig 14548 bp, 10 predicted proteins | sample 811151 | NCBI WGS metagenome assembly MDTA01 (sample SAMN05326648, study PRJNA326480) | marine metagenome | isolation source: seawater | place: Indian Ocean: South | collected 2010 | reverse complement strand
TTATATAACCTTATATACTTATACAACATTCAACTACTTTTACTGTATATTTTAGTAATATTGCTAAATTTGTTTTTTTAATTCTTCAATTGTAACTGCAGATGTGCCAATATGTCCTACAACTATACCTGCAGCTTGATTTGCAAAATTCACAATATTCTTTGGATTATTATCTACTACTACTCCTGCAGCTATTGCCGCTATTACTGTATCACCAGCACCACTAACATCATATATCTCTTTAGCATTTGATTTTAAATGAAATTTATAATCTTTATTAATAAATGACATCCCTTGTGAACTTCTAGTAATGATACATGATTCAATATTAAACAATGTGCAAATCTTATCACCCGCATATAAAAAATCTTCATCACTTATAAGTTTGGTATTTAAAATATTTTCAGCTTCTTTCTGATTTGGAGTAATCACAGTAGCTTCTTTATACTTTGCCCAATCTTTTCCTTTTGGATCAACAAAAACAGGAATTTCTTTACTTTTAGCAATTTTAATTAACGATTTTAATAAATTATTTGTGCAAACACCTTTTCCATAATCACTAATTATGATGCCATCTATTTCATTTAATTCCTGTATTTTTTTTGACATCAAAAGATATTTTTCTTCTATAAGTGATTTATCTTGATCCCAATCTACTCTAACCATTTGTTGATTGTCAGATATGATTCTCATTTTTTCTGTTGTCTTCAAATTTTTTACTTGAACTATATTTGCAACAGAAATATTTTTTTTTAATAATTGCTCAATAATAAAATTACCTGATAAATCTTTACCTATAGCACTAATAACTGATGTTTTAACACCTAGATTGGCCAAGTTCCTTATAACATTACCACAGCCACCTAACATTTTTTTTTCCTCATAACACTCAACAATAGGAACTGGAGCTTCAGGAGAAATTCTATGAACTTTTCCAAATAAGTATTTGTCTACCATTATATCACCGACCACAAGAATTTTTGGTTGAGTGTTTAATATTTTATTAATGATTTTATTAACTGACATTATTTTATTTGGAGTTCAAATTGCTAGTTTACTCTTATATGTTTTTATCCAATCTTCTAATTTTATTTTTGGTTCCCATTTAAGAACTGTTTTTGCTTTTTTGATATTAGCTAATGTTTCACGTGGCTCAATAACTGGAGGATTGTAAACCCTTTTCGCTTTTTTACTTAACATATTAGCTAATTCATTAACTGAAATATTTCTCCCAGATCCTATATTTATTATATTATCTTTGGTGTGTTTCCTAGTCATACATTCTATATTCGCATCCACAACGTCCCCGACATAAACAAAATCTCTCCTTTGCTCCCCATCTCCATTAATCGTTAATGGCATACCATTCAGTAATTGTCTAGCAAATTTACCCATCACAAGAGAATATGGCCCTGACATTGGCTGCCTTTCTCCAAAAACATTAAAATACCGCAGTGCATAAATCTCTATATCATACAGGAATTCAAATAGTTTACAATATTGTTCTCCAATTAATTTATGCAAACTATACGGACTTAATGGTTTTAATTCTGAATACTCTGAAGTTGGTAAAGTTTTATTTTCCCCATAGACAGCCGATGAAGACGAAAAAATAAATCTCTTTATTTTAGCTGTTTTACATGCAAAAAGCATATTTAAAGTTCCATTTACATTTGTTGCATGATATTTTATTGGATTATCTATAGATGGCTGCACTTGCGGTAATGCTGCTAAATGAAATATACCATCTACATCCTCAAATTCAGAAAAATCAGTCATTGTTGCAATATCTTCTTCAATTATTACCAGAGAATTAGAATTCCAATATTGCATTTTACCAGATTCTATTCTAGAGCGAGATTCCTCAGAGCAAAGATTATCAATTACAACAACTTTATGCCCATCTATTAACAACCTATCTACAATATTACTCCCAATAAATCCGGCACCTCCTGTAACAATATATTTCATTTTTCTCACCTTAAATATTATTTATTTATGTCAAAAAAAATTATTTTGAAATATATTGAGATTTTCCAAAAGCTAATAAAGGATAAAATATTAGAGGAAGAACAATTAATCCAATAGAAAAAATTAAATTTTTACCAAACATTTTTCCGATTTGTAATGAATATAAAATATGACCTAATGGAAAAATAAGATATATAATGAACCACCAGATGGGTTTTCCAGCAATTTTTGTGAAGACTATAATGCTAAACAAAGGCACTAGCGCTTTCCAACCAGCCTCACCTACTTTAACATAAATTCTATACCATGAAATCCAGACCGACAATACAGTAAAACATATAATTGTTAATATAGTTATTGAGATGATATCTAGACTGTTTTTCTTCTTTTTTGTTTTTTTTTCATTAACGTTCTCTTCTGCATCAGGATTTGTAGTTATTTCTCCTTGTAAAGAACCAAACATTTCTATTCTGAACTCTTCTGGTGGAGTCATATCATATTTAACTTCACTATCATCTGTTGTTTCATCCATAGTTTCACCAATATTTCCAGCCATGTCTTTATATTCTATTGAGATAGGGATAACACCTTCAGAATCACTTTCTGTAAAAACATGATAGAAAACATAAAAAAGGCTATCATCTTTTTTTAATATACCTTGGTTGCTATTTAGATAAATATTTATGTCTCTAATTAATTCAGTTGAATAAAAGCTAAGAAAAACAGTATCTCCTTTAATTGACAATAGCGAATCATAAGGATTAGATGTAAACAAACGAATCGAATCTAATTCAGGAAGTGTACCATCTTTTATAATAGAATTTTCATTATCTTTTTCAGTTACAGTAGCTCCTGGATTTCCTGCTAAATCAAAATAATTTATAGAAAAATTAATATTACCATCATCAGCCTCATCAGCAGGATAAACCAACATCCAAGATTTATCTAATCCCACAGAACCATCATAAACCTCATCATTTATTATAAATAAAGGAGAAGCAATTGGTTCATTAGTGTTCATTTGAAAAACAATTGTGTCATCAGGCATTGCTAAGGAAGAATCAAATGTATTAGATGAATTAATTTCAAGAGATAGTAGGTTTGGTAACACCTGGTCAATTACCAATATACTATCGCTTACTAAACCAGTTATAGTATTGCCTGCCCTATCCCATAACTGAGCAATGAATTGTACTTTTTTTCCTTCTCCAAACCCAGACATGTTTTCAAATATTTCTGCGGAAATTGATAATGTTTTTATATCATCTAAATCTCCTTTTTCTATAATAAATTGCTCACCCAAATCAGTAAAAGTTTTTCCACCATCATAGCTAGCCTTTACTTGAATCCTACCACCTATAAGACTTTCATCATCAACAAGAGGGACACCAACGCTAACATGAGTTGAAAGACTATTCCAATATTTAGTAGCTATATCTTCAGAATAAAGAAACGTAATAATAATTAAGAGAGCAAGTAAATATTTCATTTCCAGTCTAATAAAAGCTCTTTTGCAATCTGGTGCTGCTCAAGATCTTCTAATTTATTTGATTTTGATATTTTTTTATTTAGTAAAAAATTTAATAGGGATTTCGCTTTGTCTTTTTTACCATTAGAAAATAATGAACGGGCAAGATACACTGTTTGACTTGGAGTTGCATCACCAGTATCATACGCTAAGGAGAGATATTCTAATGATTTTTTCTTACTTGGCCAAGTTAATAAAAAAGGAATATATGGCGATTTCAGATGCACTGCACCAAGCATAAAATATCCACCACCATCACTATATTCAGAATCTAACTCAATTATTTTTTTAGAATAATTACGCATAATATTTGCGACACCCTCTCTTGCAGCAGATAATATTCCATATACCTCTGCCCAACTACCTAGATTAACGAGATACCAATAATAGGCTGCGGGTGATTCAGGATATAAAATAATAAGTTTTTCTCCAAGTTGTTTTCCATTACTAAATATTTTTTTCTTACTTTCATCATCAATTGCAACAAATTTTCCTTTAAAATAATAGCATCTTAATAAATAAATACCTGCATCTAGTTCATTTTTAGCATTTTTACTCGCTATACTAAATTCATTAATTGCTTGATTTATATAATTACTATTTGCTTTTAGACCTAATGCTTCTTTATCTCTTTGTTCGAAAAAATTGACACCTGCATCATAATTGGCAATATTAGCATTGATTAAAGAACTAATAAATAAAATAATAATAAAAGTCTTCATAGAAGGTTTATATTAAAAATATTCAATATAGGTTATTTTAATCTCTCGCTTAAAATATTCAACCTTCTTTTCATCAAATAAAAGGTTGTTGAGATTCAATTCTAGATGAAGAGATTCCACAAAGGACCATCGCAATGCTGAATTTAAATAACCACCTTTACTTATAGACATATTTTTAGCAGTCATATCATTTTCATTAAGTGCACTGTTATACTCTAGCAATAAAGAAAATTCAGGATTTAACTCAAAATCAACACCAAAAAAAAGGTTAAAATCTCTGTCTCCATCTTGTTTTTCAAGGAAACTATGATTAATTCCTGAATGAAGACCAATATTACCTATAGGTATCCTCCAATTTTTTGATGCAACAACGTATAAGCCCATAGCTTTAGTGTCATATCTTTTTAAACTATCTTCATCATAATAACGACCCAATCCTTGTGTATTAATTCCAAATGCAATACCTGGTAAATTAATATTTTCATCAATAATCAAATATTTTAACCTTGCTTCTGGTCGTGGATACCAACTTAAACTATCATCACCAATAAGATTAGGAGATCCATAGGACAAACCAAATTGAAATCTATCAGTAAGTCCAACACTAAGGCCCATAATAAGGCCACCTTCATCTTGTATTCTCATATCCATTGAAAAACTTCCACGCATTAGTGTCCCTGCGGTTGGAACAGTAACTAAATCTGTTGGAGGTGGATATTCCTGGCCATTTATTGCGCAGAATAAAATTATTGTTAGAAAAAAATGTTGTTTTTTCATTATCTGTCTAAATGATTTGGCTTAGGATAAATTACATCACCCATTCGGGAGGTCAAAGAACGTACACGATGTATAGGGAGTGTCAATATATCATCTTCTTTTTGAAGACGAAATTGAATACCATTTTCAGAAACATCAATAAAATCAATAGAAAGTCTTTCACCATTTACTAGAATAAGCTCATCCATCGCCGTATGCGGAATAATTGCGCCATGAGGAACAATGATTCTCCTTTCTTTTATTTCTCTTGATATAATATCTACTTCGTCTAGTGTATTATGCGAACGAGGTGGTGGTGTTTTGTAAAGCTGATCTGAGGGCGCCATATCCACAGCCACATTTGATATTAATTCATTATTATAACCAAATTCCCATATTTGTACTATAGTATGTGGCTCTATATAATCATATAAATGCTGAAACTTATATTTAAATCTGCGTATTATTTTTGATGAAGGAAGGTCTCTCCATCTTTCTTCATATAAATTACCTAAATAATCATAATCTAAATCTACCTGACCATATTTTTGACCATCTACTGTCTGGAATACTATTTTTGATATTTGAACACCATCTTTGATAGTAAAATGTGTCTGCTGGTCTGTAAATGTCATCGGTTCATTAGCTTTATATCTCCATTCGCGATATTCTTTTGCCCAAGGTTCTTGGTCTCCATAAACAATTAAACTTAAATATTTCCATCTATCAGTATATTCGCCTCTTTCAGTTAATTTACCACTAGAATCATACTTAAGCATTTCCCTTTTTTCAATAACACCTGACGATGCGACTCTTTCAATTTTCATGGGCTGACCTTTTTCATTATATCCGACTACAAGATGAGGCTTCCCTCTACGCTCAGTGGACAACATAGATAAATCAGATTTGAAATTATGATCATTTTCAAAATATTTAACATAGTATATATCATTTTCTATTTGAGCATATGCACTAGAAAAACAGAAAACAAACAGAAAATTAAGCCTAAATCGATTCATTAATCTCCAGTATTAATATCTTCATTTAATATGTTTGAAAGCTTATATCTATAAACTGAACCATGTGACTCATCACATACATAGACAACATTATTCTGATCAACTGCGACTGCAACAATTTTATTAATTGATGTGTCCTTATCTACAATAATGGTGTCAGTTGGTATTGTTATTTTTTTAAAAAACTCACCATAGGAATTAAAAACTGTCACATCTGCATTCACTTTATCAACTACATATATATTCCTAGCATTATCTATTGCAATATCATTGGCACTGGAGAAGTTTTCTGGATTCATTATATCATCTGCTTCTGGCTGAAAACCAGAGGTGTATATTGCAAAATCACCTGATAAATTTGGAGAAATCATATGTATTGGAAAATAATTACCAATCTGAGTGTAATATAAATTCCCATCATAATCCACATCAAGGCTTGAAGGTTTATTTACAGTTCCAGCGCCAGTACCATAACCTTTTACGGTTGCACCAAACTGACCTGTATAAGCCCATACCAAATCTCCACTATTAAGTTCTAGAATCAGGGAACGTTTAAAATCTACTCTTATAATCCGGTATTGGTTATTCTGTCCACCATAATTATCAGTTACAAAAATCATATTTTCATTATCTGATGGAGTTGTGAGACCAGTAAATTGACTGGAATCAGATTGATAATAAATATCCAAGTATTTATTCATTTCATTTCTTCCATCATAAAATATATGAGGATTGATTAAAGAATCTATTAAAGCCTGATCATCTGTCATATTACCGTCTACAATGTACCACTCATTATCATTTATTAGAGAAAACCAAATATCTGTACCAGCAAATGCCAATGTATCAATCCCACTTTGAGCATGAACGAATGTAGCACTAAGTGAAATTTTATTTATACCAATTTCATTCCAAAACTGATTCCAAATAAAAATTCGTTGTGATCCATCGATAAAAAAGACATTCATTTTTTTATCTATATCAACATCAATAGGCGAAATGATATCACCAAACTGGTCTTCTAAATTTATCAAAGATTCAAACCCCGTGGGCTTTTCACCATTTTGGTTAAATACAATTACCGAGTTGCTACCCTTATCTGCAATATAAATTCTACCATCTTGAGCGACTGAAATATCCGTTGGCTCAATCATACCCTCATCCCAATTTGGTTTAATCTCTAAAAATATGGTATCACCAGCACCAAATTGGGCTAAATCATCAGATTCTAAGCTAGAAGGTATAATAAATCGTTCCATACATGAAAAAATAAGCATTAGAATTGGCACTACGTAAAACAATTTTTTCATTATATGCTAATTCCTATACTATAACGTTTTGGGTCACTGAGATTGTCAAAGTTTGCATATCCATAGTCAATCATTACATTAAATAAACCAATAGGGAGGACTAAACCTATACCGTAGGTAAAATTTTCTTCATATTTATTAAACTTGTGTCCTGCCCTAATATATAATGTTTCCAGATAGGAATACTCTATTCCCGCCACAATATATTCTGCATTATCAACTGGATGATTTAATTGCAATGATATTGTTAAAAGATGCCCTCCAATATTAATTGGGTCTATACCCGCGCCAATCCTAAATTTTGTAGGAGGAGAAAACTTTTCATATTCAGCTAGCTCTATTATCTCATTACCAGTATCTTGATCTAGTATTTTCTTTTCGTATTTCCCTTCAGGAGAAAATTGTCTTCCAAAATTGGTCAATGATGCACAAAACCTAAGAGAACCATATCCTGTCCAATAAAATGTTCCCATATCAATTAATACTCCACTCATGGTTTGACCTGCAAGGCTTTCATTAACATGCTTTACGGTCAGCCCATAGCTAAAACGATCCGTCATTTTTGCCCCATAAACAATTCCGAAAAACCAATCTTGAAAAACAAAATAATTTCCTGTTCCATTAGGAAAAAATTCTGTTGTCTCCATCATTGGACTCATATGTAGTAGGCCGCCATTAAAGCCAAAATAATGCTTATTAAACAATTGGTGAGTTAAACTAAAATAGTCATATTTGATTTCTGCAGGCCATTGAACGGTAGATATTGATATCTCTGTATTTTCTAATTGAGCTATGATTGCAGGATTATAATAAATACTAGAAGCATCTTGATTTAAGGCGACGACTGACTCACCCATACCTACAGCCCTAGCACTAACTCCAATATTCAAGAAGGTAAATACGGAGGTTCCTGCTCGTTGACCACCTAATATTGGAAATAGATTCTGCGATTTAACAAAAGAAAAAAAAGATAAAATTATAAATAAAACTATTATTTTGTTTTTCATTAGAAAATAAATTGTATACCGATTTCCATTGCTCGAGGTCTTCTGTTTCTAGATGGGTCTAAATTTGGATTAGGACTATTGGCTAATCTATAACCATATATTTCACCAGGACCATAACCAAGACCAGTATAAGGGTTTATTCTCCTAGGTATTACATTATTCATCAGATTAGTTACTTCTATATATGTTTTCAATTTAACTCTAGACAGTTGAAAGGTTTTAAATATCTTAATATCAATATTTCTATTGGCAATTTTACTGAAATAAGCATATGGCCGATCATCTTCTCTTGGCCCATCAAAAAATTCTCTATCACCAATGTAGATTATAGTATCTTGAATTGAACGAGTATATCTTCGCCCTGATTCATATTCAATTCTTGCAGATACTCCCCAATAATTTTTTGGATTTGAATATGATATATTGGTGAAAAAATGCAAAGGCCTATCCCAGCTCATAAAGTTTTCGCCTAATGGCTTTTCAGATAATTGACCTGCTTGTACTAGAAGATTATCATCTGGTGAAGAACTTTTCCCAGTTACTATGCTGTAATTAAAATTAAGATCAACATACCAATTTAAAAACAACCGACTCTTTAATATAGCCTCTATCCCTCTAGCACGAGCATAGTCAGCATTGAAGTACATATTAAAATTTAGGTGTGCATATTTAGGATTGGATGGTCTTATTGTTTGTGATGTCTCATAGTCAAACATATCTTTCCAATAAGCTTTTAATTCTAATACCTGATCTTCACTAAAGCGATGCTTTACACCTAACTCATATTGAACTGTTGTCTTTGGGTTTAAATTAGGATTACCAAAAATTTGATAAGTTGATTGTGCTTTTGAATTTAATTTAGCATATACATACTGAAAGGTAGGTAGCTGTGAAAAATGTCCATAATAAAAATAAAGAACATCATTATCTGTTATAGGATGAGATATGCCAAACCTAGGACTGATTCTAGCCTTCATTTTATATGAATCATTAAACCACGGAAAATCAAAGGTTTCTTTTTGAAATAAATCACGAGCCTGATCTGTAATAATAATATTTGCTGTATCATCTATTGCATGTTCAACATATTTTCCAGGGGCCCAATAATCTGAACGTAATCCAAGATTCAATGTCATACCTTCAAAAACAATTCTATCCTGTACATATAATGCTCCAAAAAATGTATTTGCGCTATATTTATCATAATTTGCTCCAAAACCAGACGACCCACTCCATGGCTCATCAATATCTAAAACCTGAATTTTTGTTAATGTATGTTCTACACCTGCTTTTATCTTATGTCCAGAATTTGTATGGATTGTCCAATCAAAGTCCAAACGCATATTATCACTTGATATGTCATACCATTCGGGTGCAAAACCAGTATCATAAAATTCATCACCATATGTTATTTCGATATTACCATCCATATTTGTATCATCAATATTATAATTAATTGGCTCTAGATCTAATCGTTGTTTGTAATCATTCCAGTTAAGACCTTGAACTGCACTATGTTCCATTGTAGTAAATTTCCCTATGGTTATTTCATAAAAAGATTGACTAGAAAGAGTATGAGTCCAATTCATATTAAATAAACGCGTGTCTCTTGTTATGGTATTATAATTATCAAGAATATTGATATAACGATATGGAAAATATGTTGAGGAAAATGCCCTTGGCATAAAATATCCTTGGTTGATATTCATAGAAGCATCATAAGACATTGATATTTTTTTTTGCGATGTTAATTCCCAAGTTAATTTATAAAGCATATGCCAATCATTATTTTCTCTTCCAGATAACTTTAGCATAAGATCATCTGCTGATGAATCACTTAATAAAATTGGATTCCAATATCGATGCGGATATAGTTTATCAGCTACTGGAAGATTCCCATCATACATTTTTCCATAACCATTCAAGAAAAAAGAAAAATGTTTTAGAAAAGGGCCACCAATATTAAACTCAAATTTGTCTGAATTAAATTGATTGGGAAATAATCTATCACTGGAATATTTTAAAGAGCCTGAATATCCTTCACGACCATCCTTTAATTTAATATTGACCACACCTGACATTGCTTGTCCATACTCTGCATTATATCCCCCCGTTATTATTTCTAATTCTTCAATAGCATCTGCATTTACAAAAAGATTACCAGAATAACCTGACAATGGGTCTTTTACTGAAAAACCATCTACAATAAACATTGACTCGTCTATTCTTCCCCCTCGAATATGTATCTCATTATCCTGAGTTGTAACACCAATCTGTTCAGATAGAATATCTTCTACACTAGAAACAACCTTTGTTTGTATATCTTCTTTGCTAACTCTTGATATTGAAGATGTTTCATCAACATCAAATAAAGGTTTTTTGCCCATAACAATAATATCTTCTCCAAAACTAAGTACTGTTTCTTGCATTTTAAAATCTATACTTACAATCTCTTTGGGCTTGATTAAAACACCAGTTTTTAATATAACCTTATATCCAATCATAGACACCTGCATATCGTAACTACCTTCAGGAATATCATTAAAACGATAGACCCCTTCCGAATCAGTGGATGTTCCATAGTAAGTGCCTTTAATCATTATATTGACGCCTGGTAGTAATGCATTAGAACTATCAGTGACAACACCAATAATGGAACCTGCTTTTTCTGCTCTGATTGCATTTAAAACAAATAGTAATAATATATAATAAAATCTAAAACTCATGGTCAAAAAGATATTGGAATAGCTTAATTGAAGAGCCGTTTCCCTGAAGTTTAGGTCGGTAACCGTCATGCAATGGAAGAGTCATGATTACGACTTTCCCTGATAAAGTTGTTGGTGATGTCTTAAATTGACCCAGACTACATACACTAGGCTCCTGATCCCATTCTTCAGGCGTAAATTCTTCTGGCATACTATAAAGATTAGTAAAGATTTCAAATTGATTTTCATCTGCCAAAAAACCTTTTACTCTAACAGCAATTAGACTGGAAACAGCTAGGTCTAAGGTCGTATCGATAGAACTGTTTATCGCTGTTCCCGGAAAGAGTCTACCATTAGGATTTAGTGTAGTAAGTTCATATAAAGGAAACCATGTAAAAGTTGTATCTTCAAAATCAATAGGATTTATAAATAAATTGCCACCGCTCATTACAAAATTTACAAGACTTGCCTCGGCTCGGTTGTATGTATCATTAGCAGATGCAGTATTATTATATGCTGCATACCAGACTACAGTATTAAAATATTTCAAGTTTGCAATAACATCAATAGAGGAATATGGCAGTTCATCTCCTATCTCCCAAACAGAATATCCTTCTGAACCCACAAGTGTATCCATTATTCCAGAATACCAAATTAGAGCATTATTTGCATTGTCTAGAGGATAATCATCTACAATCAGTATATCTCCTTCAACTGGTTTAACTATCCATATCTGAGACTCTGATGTTCGATTTGAATCAGGGAATTGAATCGTATAACTTTCTGCACCCGCGATATCCCTACATTTTACAAAAAAAGTACGATTACCTGTATCAAGTTCAGTTAATGTCACACTAGTTTCATTGCCTTCTAATCTATGCCAACAAGTATCACAAGTGTCATCAATTGAATAAAATACATCTGTTATAGTTTCATTGCCGTCTTGATCATAAAGATCCCAAACAAAAGTACGTGTTGGAAAAGTAAAACTAGTATCACCACCAATATCTGCAATCAGTGGATTTGATAAATAACGAAATGAAATTTCAGGAAATGAATTTTTAATTGGCAAAGTCAATTTAGATGGTGTGGAATCCTCGTTATTATCATTATCAATTGCTTTAACTTCAAAAGAAAAAACATCTATGTCAGATCGAATTGGAACATAAAACACCCCACCTTCTAAGCTAGTATATGTCCAAACAGAATCACTACTCCACTTATATTTATATCCTATTACCTCACCATCTAAATCCTCACCCCACCAATGAAGCTCTTGCCTGCTTGAAGTGATTGTAGTAAATGCCTGCGATAATGTATCCCAGACATAATCACTGTTTAGCTCTTCATCAATGGAGAATATTATTGCACCTGTGGAATCCTGCGTTGAATAAAGCGTATCAACTCCAATGAGAGATAGATAGGTCTGAGGAAAAATTTTCTCAGTCTCGCTAGAGGGGTTATCATATTCCCACCTACTACATGAAAGAAGAAATAATAGGTGAAATAATCTTATGTTTTTCAGTATGATAGCAACTAAAAGGGGCGAATCTCTTCGCCCCTAAATAAATTACTTGACCAATAACATCTTCTTGTCAGCAATAAAATCCCCAGCTTTAATACGATATATATAAAGCCCAGAGGGGACTTGTTGACCTTTGTTATCCAATCCATTCCAATGCACTGAGTGAAAACCTTTCCTAAAATCAATTCCATTTATTAATGTTCTAACCTGCCTACCCATAATATCATATACCATCAACTGAACATTTTCTTTAGCACCGATTGAAAAACGAATTTGTGTCTCTGGATTAAATGGATTTGGAAAATTATCCTGCAATGTGTATTGATAAGGATTAACCGTTACATCATTACTAATGCCAACAAACTGCCCCATATCATTAGCATCACGAATCTGTATCTTATAGGTACCATAACTATAATTGAATATACCCATGATATATTCTATACTTTGTCCTTCTACAAGGGTACTCATAATATTATCTGCCTCCATAGTAGCCATATCATCATCAATCAATGCTTCAAAACCAGATTCGTCTGTTATAGACCAATCGTATTGATTAACTGCAGAAATAGTGACATTATTAAGTTTGACCAATACACCTTCGTATGACTCAACTTCTTCTGCTATTTGACTCAAGTCTTCACAACTTGCTATTACTGGCGCGGGAGTATCGTTTCCAGAAGAGTTAACAATCACATCTGCATTAATCAAACGTGTATTACCATCAAGCTGATATCCAAACTCATCTCCATGTGCGTATTCAGTAATCAATCCTGTTATAGATACATCATCACCTCTGGTTATTTGAACTATCTCATCCGTATCAAATATCATTCCATTCCACTGCCCTGATTCATTTTGCAACGCGTAAGCGCTATAGGAACTGTTATATTGCGCTGTATCTGCAGTCACAATACCACTTAATGTAACAATACAGCCTTCATAGAAAGTATTACCAGCCGGCCATGGTGTTTCTTGAATCATGTCAATTGTTAAATAGTCCGTAACATGAAATCCAAGTTGCTCATGATCAATGTCATAGGGATAAACACTGGTTTTCGGTTCTGACTGCCCCTCGCCATCATCTGTGGCCGTAATATAATAATGGATTGTATTACCATCTGCTACAGGAATTACTCCTGTGAAGGTTGAATCATCATTAGTTGCCATCAATACATAATCATATTCCCCTCCATCCACAGAATAATATACTGAAGCTTCAGAAATTGTAGAATTATCCAAGATAACACATGATATGGATACTTCATCATCTTCAGCTGTTGGAGCGCAAGGTTCTCGGCTTAATCCTGTTATGGATGGTGGTCCAGAACCAAATTCAATATCATCTTCATATAGTGGACAAAGTTTATATGCAGTTGAATCTGCATAACTACCATAATGATGATATAACCAACCTTCCATTGACTGGATTAATGAGCCAACTGGTGGGGGTCCTAATGCAGCAAAATATGTAGCTATGCTATCTGAATCATCATCGACTAAAACCGAACCAGAACCATCATCAGCTGCAAAAACCTCATATTGAAAATCATTACCTGTAACTACAGCATTTTCTACTCGAACCATTACATTGCCCCACTGTTCTGCATCAGTAGGCCATCGAAGATCTCCTGTGTTTACCGTATCTACAGCTGGTAACGGCTGCTCATAACTTACAATATTAATTGGCTGCGTTATGAAAAGCTCTGTCATATTGGCTGGCCCTGTCGAATACTCATATACATACCCAGTTGCCTGAATAAGATCACCTTCGAATAAAGTTGGAAATGCGCTACTATCCGGGTCATAAGACAACAGAGCACTCCAAGGACCACCATTAACATCTGCAAAGATAAATTTAACACCTGAACCAGCATAACTTAATCCAGTTGGCATAGTAACGATTCCCTCTATAGTAACAGTATCTTCCAACATATAAGATATATCTGATTCTGCATCTTCTCCTGCCTTCATCAGATCACTATGAAGAACCTGCTGAACACGC
>MDTA01077649.1_pt1 | contig 14549 bp, 15 predicted proteins | sample 811151 | NCBI WGS metagenome assembly MDTA01 (sample SAMN05326648, study PRJNA326480) | marine metagenome | isolation source: seawater | place: Indian Ocean: South | collected 2010 | reverse complement strand
TTTTTACTCTTCCAATTTCATCAGTAAAAATCTTATTTTTTTTAAACCATGGTTGAGGATTAGGCCTAAATCCAAAAGCTAAAATTACACTATCACATTTTATAACTTTTTCACTATTTGGAACTATGACAGGAATCTCTCTACCTCTGATGTCAGTCTTTTTCAATTTTGTTTTCATGAACTTGACTGCTGTTGCTTTTCTTTCTCCAATAATTTCAACTGGTTGCATGTTCCACAGAAACTCTATTCCTTCTTCTTTTGAATTCTTGACTTCCCTTTTAGAGCCAGGCATATTTGATTCATTTCTTCTATATGCACAGTAAACTTTTTTTGCACCTTGTCTTAGAGCAGTTCTATTACAATCCATAGCTGTATCACCACCCCCAAGAACAATTACTGTTTTATCTTTCAGATTAATATATTCATTATTTTCTTTTTTCATGAGGTTTCTAATATTTGAATTTAGATATGGTAATGAATCATAGACATCATCAAGATTCTCCCCAGGAAATCCACCTTTCATGTATGTGTATGTTCCCATTCCTAGAAATACGGCGTCAAACATTTTAATAAATCTATCAAAACTAATATCTTTACCTATGTTTGTATTTAAGACGAACTTTACACCCATGTCTTCTAGAATTTTTCTTCTCTGTCTTACAATTTCTTTTTCTAATTTAAATGGTGGTATTCCAAAAGTAAGTAAGCCCCCAATCTCCTCATATTTATCATATATGATAGGAGTGAATCCATTTCTTACTAAAATGTCAGCACAAGCTAAACCAGCGGGGCCAGCACCTATAATTCCAACTTTATACTTTGTTTTTTTCACATTTGATAAATCAGGTTTCCAACCCTGACTTATTGCTTCATCGGTTATATATTTTTCTATACTTCCAATAGTAATAGCCCCAAAACCATCATTAAGTGTGCAAGCTCCCTCGCATAATCTGTCTTGAGGGCAAATCCTTCCGCATATTTCAGGTAAAGAGTTTGTTTGGTGAGATAAGTCCGCTGCCTCGAACAATTTATTTTCTGATATTAATTTTAGCCATTGAGGAATGTAATTATGAACCGGGCATTTCCATTCACAGTATGGATTACCACATTCAATACACCTTCCCGACTGCTCAGAGGCAATTTCACTGGTGTAGTGGCCATAGATCTCATTATAGTTTTTTTTTCTCTTTGCGGGAGAGACTACGTCAGGATCCATTCTTTTTAATTCTAAAAATTGTAAGTTCTTATCCATGCTTTAATTATACAGGACTTGTAACTATTTAGCGATATGAAGAAATATTAACTCAGACACTTTTTAATTATCTGACTCACTAGAGATAAATCTATATTATCTCCATGGTTTTTTTTGATTGCTCCCATAATTTTTCCCATTTCTTTGATGGAGTCTATTCCTAGTTCATCGATGGTATTCTTGACGATTTCCTCTGTTTTAATCTCATCTATTACATCTGGTAAATATGTCTTGAGTAAGTCCATTTCTTTTTTCTCCTTTTCAGCTAACTCAGGTCTATTAGCAGATGAAAATTGATCGAATGAATCTTTGTTTCTCTTGATAAGTGATTTAATAACTTTAATAACCTCAGAATCATTAAGTTCAGTTTTTTTGTCTTTTTCTTCTTTATTAATGAATGATAAAGCGAATCTTAAAACTGATGATTCATCTTTTTTGCCTTCTTTAAGATAATTGATTTGATCTTTTTGTAAACTACCTTTGATAGCAGATTTTGACATTACAAACTAGAATTTTTTATAAGGAGGTTTTTTTCTAAGTGTATCCATGCTGACTTTTCTTTTACATCTTTTTGTAGCAGCTGCAATTTTTCTTTTTCTCATTGCAGTTGGTTTCTCGTAAAATTCTCTGCGCCTTGTCTCAGTCAAGATACCTGCTTTTTCACAACCTCTTTTGAAACGTCTTAATGCTATTTCAAAAGGTTCATTATCTCTTACTTGTACACTTGGCATAAAAATCCTTAAAAATTAAATATTGCGTCATATTACTCGATATTACCCATAAAGCAAGTTTTAACTTATAATAATAGCTCGATGAATATTTTAGGAATAGAATCATCTTGTGATGATACAGGTCTTGCGATTGTTGATTCCTCAGGGAAAATTTTAGCTCATGTCACTAGTTCACAGCATGAAATACATGCGAAGTATGGAGGGATCGTACCTGAATTAGCATCAAGAGATCATGTGAAAAAATTCATTCCACTTCTTGATTTTTTATTAAGTAAAGCCAATACAAAGATAGATAAAATAGATATGATCGCGTTTACAAACGGCCCCGGACTTCTTGGTCCCTTACTTGCGGGTGCTTCACTCGCAAAGGCATTAGGATGGTCCAACAAGATACCAATAATTGAGGTTAATCATTTGGAGGCACATATTTACTCGCCAATGATCACCGAAAATAATCTCAAACCCCCTTTTATTTCCTTACTGGTATCCGGAGGACATACTCTTTTATCCGTCGTCGATGAGAACTTCGTAATAAAAAATTTAGGCACTACGTTGGATGATTCAGCAGGGGAGTGTTTCGATAAAGTTGCAAGGAAATTAGGTTTAGGGTATCCAGGTGGACCAGAGATAGCAAGATGTTCAGAAAAAGCAAGTAATGACATCTTTTCTTTTCCTAGACCCATGATTAACAGTGATAACTATGACTTTAGTTTTAGTGGACTTAAGACACATGTAATTAACACAATTCAAAAAATTGAATTAAGTAGTGAAAATGTAAACAATATCTCTTTTGAATTACAAGATGCAATCGTTGAAACTTTGATCAGCAAATCTCTCAGGGCATCACAAGACTACGGAATAAAAAATATAGTAGTCACTGGTGGAGTCAGTGCTAATCAAAGGCTAAGAGAAAAATTTTCACAACTAGGCAACTCTAATGTTTATTTCCCTGATGTAAAGTTTAGCACGGATAATGGTGCAATGATTGCATATGCTGGTTTCCTTAAGTCAAAGTCATCTAATATACAAACAGATTTTAGGATTAAACCGAATCCGTCTCTAACTTTGTAAAAGTTCTTTTATATTATTTCTGTGATTAATAAGTATTATTATAGAGTGCAAGATTGAAATAACTATAAACCCATAGCTTCCGATTACTAAATAAACAATGAGTGGAAGTAAAATAAAGCTGGTAATTGCTGCCAAACCTGAAATTCTTTTCAATGCAAAAACAGCTAACCATAGCATAATCAAAGTTGTACCTAGTACTAAATTTATTGCTAAAAGTGAGCCAAAAGAAGTAGCAACACCTTTACCTCCTTGAAATTTGTTAAATATAGAAAACATATGTCCAAGGAGAATAAAAAATGACATCGAATACAGTGTAGTCGAGTCAAAATCTAAAAGTAAAAATATAGGAATGAAACCTTTTAGGAAATCACCCATAAATGTCATCACTCCAGCTAAAGGTCCTGCAACTCTGTACATATTCGTAGCACCTGGATTTTTTGAACCTGTTTGCCTTGGATCATTAGTCGACATTAAATTATGCACGATTATTGCAAATGGCAAGGATCCTATTATATAGAAAAGTATAGAAATGTAATAAATATTCAAATCTGACCCCATTTATTAAGCATACACCAGTGATTTGTATTATTCTAATTTGTGATGTTATTAGAGAGTGCAAATAAAATTATATTTATTCATGGATGGCTTTTTGGGTCATATATATGGGAAAGTATGAGAAGGTGTTTTCCAAATACCTTTTCTCAAGAAATTGTATCTTTACCAGGATATGACAAAATCACCACAGACAAATCTAGAGCCGATATAATTTATGCGATCCTTCGAGCCGCAAAAAAGGATGAAATCATCCTAGGATACTCATACTCAGCTACAACGATACTTTTTTCTGATGAGTTAGCTGATTGTCAGGCTAGCATTATACTTGTGAATCCTTTTTTAAAACCAAAATTGAATTCTATAACAAATTTAAAAGATAATTTAAGTGAAGATTTTGACAGTACTATAAAAAAATTTATTTTCGAATGTGTAAAAGGTGATACATCAAGTAAAGAGAACTTCATAACCCTTAGAGACATATTTTATAATAATTATATCCCTAGTAAGGATTTGTTGATTTCAGAGCTGGATGAAATGATGCGCATCGATCTCTCAAAACCAATAGCGCATTCAAAAGATAATCTAACAATCTTATTGTCTGATTGTGATGAAATCTGTGATACTCAAATAATCAATCATCACAGATTAAAAAAAGCTAGGATAGTTAGTTTGAGTAACTCTCCGCATTTCCCATTTTTTAACTCAAAAGAAATTTATAAGATAATAGGATCATTAACATGAAAATTAAAAATTCATTCTCTAAAAGAGCACAGACCTATGACTCACAGTCTTTTATTCAAAAAGAGGTGAATAAAAGACTCATAGAAAGATTGGACCTAATAAAACATCATAAGTCTAAGATTTTAGATATAGGTTCAGGAACTGGAAAGTTATCTCAAGACATCGAAGAGAAATATCCGAGTATTAATGTTACTTCTATGGATACATCTCTTGAGATGTTACAGGTTCACAAAAAGAAAAATTATAATGCTAATTGTATTGCTGGTAATGCCGAAAACCCTCCATTTAAATTAGCATCATTTGATACGATTTTATCTAGTCTTATGCTTCATTGGTGTGATATAGATTCCAACTTATTTCTTAATTTCTTTGATTTACTTAAACCTAATGGCCTTCTGCTTTTCTCAGTTTCTGGTCCAGATACATTTAAAGAATTTAAAAAATGCCCAGAACATGTTTTAGAAAAACTTAGATTTCATAAGTTTCTTGATATGCATCACTATGGTGACTTTTTACTCAATGTGAACTTTAAAGACCCTGTGGTAGATAACGAGCAAATCACACTCGAATTTAGTTCTTTCGACTATCTTCTTAAGTCGATTCGTTATACAGGTACAAATATCACTGACACATCGAACAAAGCTCAGATCACAAAATCTGAATATAATATAATTAAATCTTGTCTATATAATCACGTATCAGAGTCATTTGAATTAACCTATGACATAATCTTTGGTTATGCTCTTAAACCAGCTAAAACCCTTGATAAATCAGGTAAATTGATAAAAATCAAAGAGATAAAAAAAGAGTAAATTAGAAATTCCATAAGTACTAATATTTTGTTAATATTGACTTCGAGTAGGATGTTATTGAGGGATTAATAACCACACATTAGGGAATGAAAATGAACAGATTATCTATATTACTGGTAACAATGTTGAGTTCAGTATCAAGCTTTGCGGATTGGGAAGTCAACATGCCAAGGGGTGTATCGCCTACAGCAAACGCAGCATACGATCTCCATATGTTAATTTTTTATATTACAGTTGTAATAGGAGTAATTGTATTTGGAGTAATGTTCTACTCAATATTCCACCATAGAAAATCAAAAGGAGCTAAGCCTGCTTCATTCCATGAAAGTACTACGGTAGAAATTATTTGGACAGTAATACCATTTGTAATTTTAGTTGGTATGGCTATACCTGCAACTAAAACACTTATCATGATGGAGGATACACGTGATTCGGAAATAACACTCAAAGTAACAGGTTATCAATGGATGTGGAAATATGATTATGTTGAAGACAATGTTTCATTCTTCAGTAAGCTCGATAACAAAAGCAACGAGGCAAGACAACTGGGTTCCAAAATAGATGTTAAAAAAGTTGATAACTATCTCCTTAATGTTGATAACGAGGTTGTTCTTCCAACAGATACTAAAGTCAGAATACTCCTAACAGCGAGTGATGTAATTCATGCATGGTGGGTCCCTGAAATTACTGGAAAGAAAGATGCTATTCCCGGATATATTAATGAGCTTTGGGTAGATATCAAAAAGCCTGGAGTTTATCGAGGTCAATGTACTGAACTATGTGGTAAAGACCATGGATTTATGCCAATTGTTGTTCGAGCAGTACCTAAACAAGAGTATATAAAATGGGTTTCACTGAATCAAAAAAATCGTGTAGCGGATAAATCAGAATAAGGAAGTTAAATATGAGCACAAATATCGATCACATCAAAGAGGACCATCACCATCAACCGTCTGGATTAATGAGATGGATAACAACTACTAATCACAAAGACATAGGATCACTGTACTTATGGTTCAGTTTACTAATGTTTTTTATTGGTGGTTTCATGGCGCTAATAATCCGTGCGGAACTTTTTCAGCCAGGTTTACAACTTGTTGTTCCTGGATTTTTTAATCAGATGACTACAATGCATGCACTTATAATGATTTTTGGTGCACTAATGCCAGCTTTTGTTGGGCTTGCCAACTGGCAGCTTCCAATGATGATTGGCGCTCCAGATATGGCCTTACCTAGATTAAATAATTGGAGTTTTTGGATTCTACCCTTTGCGTTTGCAATGTTAATAAGTACACTATTCTTTGAAAGCGGCGGGCCAGCAGCTGGATGGACATTATATCCTCCGCTATCATTACAAGGCGGTAATTCTATGCCTTTCGTAATATTTTCACTTCATTTACTAGGCGCATCATCAATTCTTGGAGCAATAAATGTTATAGCTACAATTCTTAATATGAGAGCGCCCGGCATGACATTAATGAAGATGCCGATATTTGTTTGGACATGGCTTATTACTGCGTTCTTACTTATCGCTGCAATGCCAGTTCTAGCAGGTGCAATCACTATGCTATTAACAGATAGATTCTATGGTACTAGCTTCTTCACAGCTGCTGGTGGTGGTGATCCTGTTCTATTCCAGCATATATTTTGGTTCTTTGGTCATCCTGAGGTATATATTTTGATTCTTCCTGCATTCGGTATCATATCAACGATTATTCCTGCATTCTCTAGAAAGAAATTATTTGGATATGATTCAATGGTATATGCAACAGCATCAATAGCCTTACTTTCATTCATTGTTTGGGCTCATCATATGTTTACAGTAGGTATGCCATTAGCTGGTGAAATATTCTTTATGTTTACCACAATGCTTATTGCTGTGCCTACAGGTGTAAAAGTTTTCAACTGGGTAGCAACTATGTGGAAAGGCTCAATGACATTTGAGACACCAATGTTATTCTCACTCGCTTTTATCATTCTCTTTACTATCGGTGGCTTTTCTGGGCTAATGTTAGCTATTACACCTGCTGATTTTCAATATCATGACACTTATTTTGTAGTAGCACACTTTCACTATGTACTTGTACCTGGTGCAATTTTTGCTGTTATAGCAGCAGTATATTATTGGCTCCCTAAATGGACAGGCAAAATGTATAACGAAACACTTGGAAAAATTCACTTTTGGATGACAACTATATTTGTAAATATTACTTTCTTTCCAATGCATTTTGTAGGTTTGGCAGGTATGCCACGTAGAATTCCAGACTATGCTGTTCAGTTCACAGATTTCAACATGATAGCTTCTATTGGGGCATTTGGATTCGGACTATCACAACTACTTTTTGTATATATATTGTTTCAAACACTAAGACAGCCTGTAACAGCAGCTGACAAATCTTGGGAAGGTGCAGAAGGATTAGAGTGGACGTTACCATCTCCAGCACCATACCATTCATTTGATACACCACCAAAAGTCGATTAATGAAAAGTGTAAGATCAACTATAACTAAGCTCTCAATTGTGGTAGTGGCGATGTACGGTTTTTCATATGCACTTGTACCAATTTATGACACTTTTTGCGAAATAACAGGTTTGAATGGTAAAACTAATGAGGTTGCTTATACAGGAAATGATATTAAAAAAGAAAATAGATTTGTAAAAATTAAGTTTATCTCAAATGTTGCAAATTCAGCACCCCTTTACTTTGAACCTGCTGTTACTGAGATGACAGTTCAAGTTGGGAAGCCATATAATACACATTACGTAATGAAGAATAACTCAAACAAACAATTGCACACTACCGCAAGTCCAAGCGTGACTCCAGGGAAATATGCAGAATATTTTAAAAAGATAGAATGTTTTTGCTTTAACCAGCAAACAATTAATTCAGGTGAAATTAAAGATCTTGGGATTCAGTTTGTGGTTGATGATGATTTACCAACCAACATAGGTGACATAGTACTTTCTTACACTATGTTTGACATAACTAATACTGTAGCGGAGTCAAGTAAGTTATGAGTAGTTCATATTACGTACCTCACGAGACCAAATGGCCATTCTTAGCAACCCTTGCATTAATGATCATGTTTATTGGTCTTGCAAACTATATGAATGATGAGTCAACTTTAACTTTAACATTCACTGGACTCGGTTTATTACTTCTAGTCATATACGGTTGGTTCTCTTATGTTGTCAGAGAAAGTGAAGGTGGCTTGTATGATGATCAAGTCGATATGTCCTTTAGATGGGGTATGGCATGGTTTATATTTTCTGAAGTTATGTTCTTTGCAGCTTTCTTTGGGGCACTATATTATGCAAGAGAATTATCTCTCCCTTGGTTAGGTGGAGATGGATCAGGTGTTAGCACAAATCAGGAACTATGGCCTTCTTTTGAGAATGTGTGGCCATCTAATGGGCCTGCAAACTATGGAGGTGACTTTGTTGTAATGAAAGCTGCTGGAATCCCTGCTCTCAATACAATCATACTTCTTATTAGCGGTCTTACTGTTACATGGGCCCACCATGGATTAAAAGAGGGCAAGAGAAATCAATTAGTTCTTGGATTAATTGCTACAGTTTTACTTGGTTTTATTTTTGTTGGCTTTCAGGCATATGAGTACTCTCACGCATATAACGATCTCAACTTGAAAATGACGTCAGGTATTTATGGTTCAACATTTTATATGTTAACAGGGTTCCACGGTTTTCACGTGACATTGGGCGCAATAATGTTGACTGTGATTTTATTTAGATGTATCAAAGGTCACTTCACAAATGAGAACCACTTTGGTTTCGAAGCTGTCGCTTGGTATTGGCACTTTGTAGATGTAGTCTGGCTTGGACTATTTGTCTTTGTTTACTGGCTATAGCTAGAATTAAAAATTATTCGGTTTAATCAGATCCATATAATATCCAACGATTAATAACGCAAAGAGTAAAACAGACAGTATTATTCTTGTTTTTAATGATGTAAGGCCTCGACTTGAGCTAGATTTATCTTTTAAAATATAAACAAAACCCATGACGAGATTATATATTATTAAAATCAATAAAGTTATAATCGCGAACTTAAACATTACAATATGTTATCACTAGAATGAAGAATATAATTAAAAACTTATTTTTATTTTTTATAGTTGCAACATGTGCGTATCTTGGTATGTGGCAGTTAGACAGAGCTGAGCAAAAACTGAGCATACAAAATGATTACCAAAGTCAGTCATCCAAAGACTATATCAATCTGATGAGTATCGAAAAAAAACCTGACAGATATACTAAAATAATTGCGAAAGGAATCTTTCAAGAACCATATTTTTTACTTGATAACATTGTTTATAATAAAAAAGCAGGCTATCTAGTTATGTCACCATTTGAAGTAGGTGATAAAATTATTATAGTCAACAGAGGATGGGTAGATAACTTATCTAGGCAAAAACTTCCTGAGATTACAACTCCTAGGTCAGTTCTTGAGATAAAAGGATATATAAAGTATCCAATGAAACTTTTGGAATTAAGCAATGCAAATATAACAAAAAATAAACCATATATTATCCAGAACTTAGATATAGACGAAGTATCATCGATTTTAAAAAAAGAGACTCATCCTTTTTATTTGAATTTAGAATCAGACCATGACTATTCATTCACGAAAATCCCAGAGAAAAATGAAAATAAATATCTCACTCATTATATGTACGCAGGGCAATGGTTTTTATTTGCTCTAATTGGTATTATTTTTTTAGTTATTCTAAATAGGAAAAAACATGGAAAGACTTAAGTTTATATTAATAGTATTAGTGTTTATTTTGCCTTTTGTATTTGCAAAGTATCTTTTTGATAATGATGCAACAACTACACGAGGAACCACTAATCATGGGGTATTTCTATCTGATGAAATAAACATCGTAGATTTAAAAGATAATGATCATTGGATTGTGCTCCAAGTTATAGACAACGAGTGTAACCTCTCATGTCAAGATAATATGCATATGCTGAGGCAGATTAATACAGCTTTAGGTAAAGATATGGACAGAGTAGAACGATACCTTCTTATTAATAACACCTATAAAAATGTTGTTGATATTGATAACTATCCAAAACTTGTTGTTTTAGATAGCTCAGAAAGCCTTTATAATAAACTCACTGAAATGGATGAGAGAATATTTATCGCTGATCCCTTTGGCAAGATTATACTTGGATATGGGAATGATTTTGTAGCCAAAGGTTTATTGAAAGATATAAAAAAGCTACTAAAATTCTCTAGAAGATAAATTATGGATGATTTAAAAATATCAAAACTAAGCTTTCTTGGTGCTGCCTTTACACTATTTGTAATATCTTTAGGCGCTTGGGTAAGACTTACTGATGCGGGACTTGGCTGTCCTGACTGGCCAGGATGTTACGGTCTTTTGACTACACCTGATACAGTCGATGAGCTTGCTAAAGCAAAAGAAAATTATCCTGGTGCAAACATAGATGTTGGAAAAGCGTGGAGAGAAATGCTGCATAGATATGTTGCAGGTCTTCTTGGTCTTTATGTTTTCTTTGTAACTTACATATCAGTTAAATATTCAGAAAAAAACTATACTTTACCAGTACTGATCTCAATCTTAATAATAGTTCAAGCTATCATGGGAATGTTAACTGTAACAATGTTAGTAAAACCAACTATTGTTACTACACATTTATTTTTTGGCATGTTAACAGCTACTTTACTATTCATTAACGGTTTGAAATACGCAGACATAAGCATATCCCAAAATAAAATTCCCACTTACGTATTTGCAGGAATAATAGTGACATGGTCTTTATTAATACTACAAATTCTACTGGGCGGATGGACTAGCACTAACTATGCATCGCTCGCTTGTACTGATTTTCCTAAATGTCTTGATCAATGGTATCCGAAAGAAATGATATTTGATGGAGCATTTAATTTATTAAATCTACCCGATATAAATTATGAAGGTGGTTTTTTGGCTTATGGGTCTAAAGTAGCAGTTCACTATGTTCACCGAGTTACAGCTTTAGTATTAACCATATTCTTCATTTTAACTATTTATGCTACTTTTAAACTTAAAGGCCATCTTTTCCTAAAGAGAGTAATTGGAGTAAGTATAGTTTTTTTTGTATTACAAGTAGCTCTAGGTATATCTAATGTAGTTTATAGTCTTCCACTGAACATTGCAGTTTGGCATACCATGAATGCTGCAATTTTAATGGCATTAATTTCGGGTGCTTTATATTATTCTCTGATATCATTTACAAAAACAAAGTAAATGAACACAACAACTTCAACACCTAACCCAATAATATTTGATCTTATTGCCCTTACTAAGCCTAGAGTTAACTTCCTAATTATCTTTACAGCGATAGTTGGCATGCTCTTGGCACAAGACTTTAACTTGAATTATGGTCTCATGACCTACGCGAGTATAGGAATTTATCTTGCTGCATCTGCAGCTGCCGTTATAAACCAGATAGTAGATCAGAAAATAGATGCCATCATGGATAGAACGAAGAGCAGACCACTTATCAAAGGAAATGTTACTGCTAAGCACGCTATATACTTCTCACTGGTTATATCTATGGTTTCTACGTATATACTGTATGAGTTCGTTAATACAATCACAATGATTCTTACACTTTTCTCGATTATTGTTTATTCAATTATTTATTCCGTTTATTTAAAAAATCTAACCTCTCAAAATATTGTTATTGGAGGTATAGCTGGCGCTATGCCACCATTATTAGGTTGGACCGCAATCACAAACGGAGTTAGTGAACTCCCATTACTACTCTTCCTAATTATATTTTTGTGGACACCACCGCATTTTTGGGCGCTAGCGGTTTATAAAAAAGAGGACTATAGCAAAGCAAATGTCCCTATGCTACCTGTTACACATGGTGATGATTTTACACGCTTACATATATTTCTTTACTCAATTCTATTATTTTGTATTACCTTATTTCCCTACTTGCTGGGGCTTGTTTCATATATTTATCTAATGTCAGTAATTATTCTTGGTGGAAAATTTATATACGACTCATATGACTTATATATAACAAAGAATCTTAGAAAAGCTTTCTTGTTATTCAAATATTCCATAACATACTTAGCCATGCTTTTTGCGGCATTGCTAGCAGATCATTATATTTTGATGCTGTAGATTAAGCTAAAAGTATAGAATCTTTTAGAGTGTTGAGAGACTTCTCTTCAATTTGTCTGATTCTCTCTTTAGATACTTTATATTTTCTGGAAAGTTCATCTAATGTTGGTTTCTTTTCAGATAAGAATCTCTGTGAAATGATATCTCGACTTCTCTCATCAAGCTGATTAAGCGCAATAGCTAGCTTGTTAGCGTTATTATCGTCTGAGTCCTGTGCCTCTAAAATCGTTAGAGGATTTGTGTTTTCTGTTAAATATCCAGATGGAGAATTATCATCCTCTTCAGTTGGATCAAATGCAATATCAGTACCGCTAAGTCGATTTTCCATTAGTTTAACAGTTTTACTATCTACGTTTAATTCAGCAGCGATATCATGCGTCTCTTGCTCTGATAGCCAGTTTGAAGAGGTTTTTTTACTCCTCAATTTAAAGAATAGTTTTCTTTGTGCTTTTGTGGTTGCAACTTTCACTATCCTCCAATTTTTTAAAACAAATTCATGAATCTCAGCTCTTATCCAATAAATAGCAAATGACAATAATCTAACTTTTTTAGTTGGATCAAATTTCTTAACTGCTTTCATTAGACCTACATTACCCTCTTGAATTATATCGAGCAAAGGCAGACCATATCCTTTATAAGTTTTTGCAATATGAACGACAAATCTAAGATGTGACATGACAAGTTTTCTTGCAGCATCCATATCTTCTGAGTTTTGGAGTCTAAAGAATAATTCTTCCTCTTGCTCTTTTGACAGTAACGGCGTTTCCCTGAGTTGAGCAAGATAATAGTTAAGAGCATCCGTCGACTCTAAGTCTAACGCAACTTCTCTAGCAACTGTCCTATTTGTTAAGTTTTTATTCATTTCGTAGGTTTAATTATAGTTGTTGATTACCTTATTTCAAGTGATTGATATCAAAAAAGGTGTAAAGAGGGATGTAATATTGGGACAAAAAAATCTATTTTTTGATATTATTGCGATATGTTTCGTATCTATCAAATAGCTATTTTTTTAGTGGTTTTATCCATATCGTCTATTACTGCTGCCAGTATAAAGTTCTCCGAAAGATTACAGGAGTACTCATTAGAAAATGGTCTAAAAGTGATATTAATTGAAGACAAAAGAAGTCCTGCAGTAATCAATAGCATTTGGTATAGAGTCGGTTCGAGCAACGAGGTAAAAGGGAAAACAGGAATTTCTCATATACTTGAACACATGATGTTCAAGGGGACAAATAAATTAGGACCAGGAGAATTCTCTATGAAAGTAAAAGAAATGGGAGGGACTGACAATGCTTTTACAAGTAAAGATTATACTGGTTACTTTCAAAAAGTTCATCAAGATGACTTAGAGAGATGCATTGAGCTTGAATCTGACAGAATGACCAATCTTAAATTAGATGAGAAGCAAATAGAAAAAGAGATCAATGTTGTGAAAGAGGAGCGGAGATTACGAACAGACGACAATCCAATTTCGAAAACTTTTGAGAAAATAATGATTAACGCTTTTGGAATGAATAATTATGGCATACCTATTATTGGCACTATGCAGGATATAGAAAATACTACAAAGGAAGATCTTCAAAGATGGTATGACTCATACTATCAACCTAGAAATGCCATAGTTATTATTGCAGGTAACTTCGATAAAATTAAAGCTATAAAATATATCGAAAAATATTATGGCTCAATAGAAAATAATAAACCTGTTAGTTTGAAAAAATCTAGTATCGACTTTTCTTCGAAAGACTTCTTCGAAGTACAAGAAGATGTCTCAAAACCTGTTGTATTTATTTCTTTCAAAAAACCAAAGTATAGTGATGAGAAGTTAAGAGAGTTATATGCGCTAGATTTGTTCTTAGAAATAATGGATGGAGGATATTCCTCGAGACTCACAGAAAACTTAGTCAACTCAAAAAAAATTGCACTAGATACTTTCATATCGAACGATACATATAACCAACACAATAGCCTTATAATCATTGGTGGCACACCAAGAGGAGAGGTTACGCCTGATGAATTCAAAGCACATTTGCTTGATGAATTTTCCTCAGAATCTATTGACTCTATATCACAAGCAGAATTAGACAGTGCAAAGGCTAGAGTAAAATCTAATAGTGTATTTAAATTTGACTCGGTTTTTTATCAAGCTATGCAAGTTGGCATGTTAGAGACAAAAAATATAAGTTGGGAAAATCTAGATAAATATTACACAATATCA
>MDTA01177326.1_pt1 | contig 14550 bp, 13 predicted proteins | sample 811151 | NCBI WGS metagenome assembly MDTA01 (sample SAMN05326648, study PRJNA326480) | marine metagenome | isolation source: seawater | place: Indian Ocean: South | collected 2010 | reverse complement strand
TAATGTTTTGTACGCTGAGCCTTTTTCGTTGTCTTGCTCGTAAACCAGTCGAATACTTTCATCATCGTAAAATTCTTGCGTGGCGTGGTGCGTGGCGTGTGGTGTATGTCGAAGATGCGAATCTTTTTCATTTTTTATTTTAAAAATATTTAGGGTTTGGAAATTTGATGAATGCAAAATATGAATTTTTTTTTTGTTGTATAAATTCAGGGCATAATGGTGATGAGTGATTCCCATAGAACAACGAAAGAACACGATCACATAATCGCCTGCAAATCTGTGTCCTATGCGCTAAGCTCACCAATCGATACATTTAGACAAAATCGACTACTTTTGCATCCAATGACGATGCGTAAGCTTGTAAAGGGCGGAATATCGGCGTACGGTGCATCATTCTGCATCGCTTACCCTTGCCATAAAGTTATGGCATTATGCTCGGAAAAATTCAACATGAAAAATGTAGCTCCTATCATTTTTGGAGTACTTGTGGCAAATATTGTCAAAACTCCGATTCTCATGAACCATAAAAGTTTTCAAACGGGGTTGTCATTGACAAAGAAATTCAATGTGAATACAGTGAAGGAAGTGATTAAAATAAGTATGGTAGAGGATGTAATTGAAGAATCGGCGAAGTTTGCTTTTGCTCGATATAACATGAAACAACGAAGTGATACAACAAACATAAATTCTTCACACAACAAGATGCTCATTTGCTGTCTCCAAGCTGCTGCCTTGTTCAGCATATCTTATCCATTCGACGTTCTGAAAAACCGGCGCATGTATTCAACAGCAAATATCAACGTGTCATCTTCAGATTTCTTCGTAAAAGCTATTCATAAAAACATTCAAAATATGATGTTTTTCTCGATGATATATAAAGGCTAAAATACAATGTCAAAGTCGTCCATCATGGAGTTGAATAGATCAATGTCGTCTTGTTTCGAGTGCACCAAATATGTGTTCACGTATGAATATGCAAGATCTGAAGACATCGTACAACCTTCCGGAACTATTGCTCGAACAAACTGTAGCCAAATTACCGAGCTGAATGTCATGTGTATTGCCAATTGAATATCCTCGGCCAATGCCCCCCCACTCTTTTCAACTCCATGATGAACATTAGCAGCCATGAATTTGTCTAAAAACAACTTATGCGTTGGACATTTGAACACCATGTTTCTATTCAACACCACTTCATTCACAAAGTAGATGTAGTTTTCATTTTGTTTTTTGTATCCAGGCAATATGCACGATTTCAAGTCATCTGAGAACTTTCCAGGCGATATAACATCATCTGGCTCCAATCCTTCCGAATTCAGGTCCCTTTTAGCGATTGTATCGATTGTATCAAGAGAGATTTTAGCAATTGTATCAGCATCAGAATCACCTGAATCCCCAGACCCCTCATCGCTGGCGACAGCGACAAAGTCAAAGTCAAATTTGAAGGCTACCTCGAGAATTTTTTTTGAGAAATAATACGGGCAGACAGCTGAAACATCTTCGATACTTATGGCACTCATTTCCAACAATTGACACGTCATGTTCACATCATGTTGCATAGAATGGCGCAATATTCGTGACGTCTCCATTAAGTTGATTTGAGCCATAAAAGATTTAAGACCATCGTCGAAAGGCTTTGTTGCAGCATCCTTCTTTGTATCTTCAACACTTAGGTATCCATCCGCTTTCAGCATGAAATAAACGAGAGCCGACGGCACGAGTTTCATGTATTGCTCAGATTTCGGCGAGTCATCTTGAACTGCGTTGCTGCGAACATTGTTGATTTCAGCGGCACAACTGCTACACTGTCGCACTTGACGTCTCTCCCGGAAACAGTGTGCGCAACAAATAGACGTCTTCGCTGGCATCTTAAAGTTACTGTCTTCGAGGCGGTGATCGTTGAGTAGGATTTCCATTATGTCGACTCTGTCGTTGTTGTGCACGTCCAACAGCTTCATCTTTGGTGACGTGTGAGACACTCGCCTTACGCGCGCGCGTGCGAGGCGCGGTAGTGAAGATGCGAAAGAAAAATTTTCAAAAAATAACGTGAGGTGGAGGAAAAAATTTCACGCGGACCAATCAGAATTCAGGAAACCGTGATATTTTGAAATCACTGCCACACAAAGTATTTTCACATCTTTCCCGGAAAAACACACCACACACCACGTCGGCTCAGAGGATGGGGTCTCGCGTCGAAAGAATAAAATCGTCCGCGAATGCTAAGAAGGCGGCTCCGTTCGTTGACGAAGACTCCGGGGAACTACGCGCATCGTTTCTTCCCCCAAGACTCTCGCATCTTAAGGGTCCCACCAAAAGTCTTAGTAACCATCCCCGAGTGCCGGCCGTTGTTGGAAATGTTCCTGTCCTTGTTGGAAAAAAGTATGCTGAACTTATGAGGGAGATTTCCCCGTGTGAACCTTTGATGATAGACATCAGTGATAATATGTTGAGTTTGTGCATGCAATCTCTCACGGCAACTATGGATGCCGATGGCTTACTTGACCCATCTTTCTATTTTGCTTCTTTGAATATTGCATGGACTGGAGCTTTGACGATGGCAGCTAATAATAAAAATTTCAGTGGCTACAAATTCTTTCAACGTCTTTCATCTGTGCTTTTTGATTATGTTACGGAATGCGATGGAGGATTTTATTTCAAAGCTAAACCGATTCACTTAAGAAATATGACCGAGATATGCAAAATACAAGAAGAAAACAACTACTCGTTACGATTTAACTGCGGAGGCTACGGATTTTCAAAGCTAATGTGGAAAAGTCTGCGTACGCCTATGAAGGAAGCATTGAGGCCAGTTGGAAAAGATGAGTCACAAAACAGATATGTATTTATCTTACGACTCTTACATTCGTTTAACCAAAAAACTAAAGATCACGATGAGGTGCCTATGATTCATCGAGACAAATTATGGGCACTGATCAAACATATTCGGAGAGGTGAAAAGTTGTGCAAACTGAAATGACAAAATTTCCTCATGTAGGACAACCATTCTCTGCTAGCCACTGTATGACAGTTTGATGCCCTCCTTCAAGCGCCAAATCCCAGGTTCTAATATCCCATGCGCAACCGTTTTCTCTCGCCCATTTCAATGTCGATAAATGACCCCCCCACGCAGCCAGAGCGCATGTGCACGCATCCCACGGGCACCCATTTGCGCGTAACCATTTTAAGACATACAAATGACCATTTTCGGCCGCGAGAGCACAGGGGCATAATTGCGGGGCGCCCCATGGCCCTCCCACAGAGCGCGCCCATTTTAGAACATTAATCCGCCCTGCGCCAGCTGCCCATGCACAAACCCGACGATCCCAATAGAAGCCACGCTTGTATGCCCAATCCAGGACATGGACGTGCCCGTTCCTAGCCGCGAGGCCTAAGCAAGTATCGCCCCATGGGCATTCGTTCTCGTATGCCCATTTTAGTACATCAAGATGTCCATATTGAGATGCCATTAGAGTTGTTTTTTGATCCCATGGACATCCGTTTGACCGCAGCCAGCGAAGTGTTTCCAGCTCGCCGCCCATAGCAGCATGGCTGCACGTCCCCTCGGTCCAGGGGCAACCTTTACTTCTCACAAACTCTAGTATATGGATGTGGCCATTCCACGCGGCTAGTTCACATGTATTATGATCCAAATGCAACCGATTATCAACACACCACTTAACAATGTGAATGTGACCGCTTTCTGCTGCGCACGCGCATGCTGTTGAATCACACCCTTCAAATTTTTCACGCAACCACTGAACGATTTCAAGATTACCACCTTCAGCTGCTCGACCGCAAATGATTGTCATTTTATTGTATGAATCCATCAACGGTGAAACATTTTCATAAATCCACATTAGCACATCGAGGTGCCCCTTCCAGGCTGCCGCAGCTGCCGTAAACCATTGCCAAGGACAATCATTGGCACGTGCCCATTTCAATACTTCGAGATGACCATTGCGAGCAGCGAATTCGCATGTTTTAATGTCCCAGGGACAACCACGCTCGCGAGCGAATTTTAATATTTCGAGATGCCCTCCAAGTGCAGCCAGCGCACAAGTACCGACACCCCATGCACAGCCATTTAAATGCGCATACTTCAAGATATCAAGATGTCCCTTTTCGGCCGCCCATGCACAAGTAGCTTCATCCCATGGACAATCGAGATCTCTAGCCCATTTGATGACATGTAGATGTCCACCATATGCTGCTTGTGCACAAACTACATTACTCACTTGACAAGAACAATCTTGAGAAACCTTCAGCATGTGCAAATTTCCATCCTCTCCAGCCAATGTACAGCTGCATAATCCATCTCCCCATGGACAGTTGTTTTCGTGCAGCCAGTTCAAAATTGTAAGATTACCGCCTCTTGCGGCTAATGAAAACACTCTAGGGTCCCAGGGGCATCCTTTTTTTCTCAAGAACTTGACAACCTCTATACACCCATATTGCGCAGCTGTGGCAAATGTACGAACCGTCAAAGGAAGTCCATTCATACAAGCCCACCTGGCACGACTAACCGATCCGACAAAGTCTGTCACAAGCATTTCCTTCTCCGTTTGTTTTTTTAGGAGAAGGTCGTCCGATAATTTTTTGCAAAGATGTGAGACTTTTCCAAAAACCACGAGGTCGGACACATCTAGCCTATTGAGAATCTCTTTGTGAAGAAAGTTGATATCAAGAGCTTCGAGTGAACCCAATTCTCCCTTAGATAATCTGATTCTCTTTGAGGGAGTGATAATAGAGTAATCAGTCGATCTAGTCCTCATTATGCCACTGCACGTACGTGCCGAGATGTGCCGTGAAAAGTGAAAAGTGAGAAAAAGTTTTTACATTTTTTGCTTTTTGAAAATATCAAAAAATATCTCGATTTTGAATTTTTCAACGTTCAAAAAATTGATGGATCTTCAGGGTAAGCATTAAACAAAAATGGTAACTTCACAGATAAAAACATTGGAAAAAAGAAAAAATTATGCGTGGTCGCAATATTTTAAATCAAAAAGCGATGCACATTCTCGAGATTTAGTTTACAGCCGAAAAATGATATCATTATTGTCGAAGGTTAAAGAGCAAAACGACGAGCTTCCGAAGTTCCTCGTCGATGAGATCAGCGAAATGATGCTAGATTCAAAGAAACAGATAGAGTGTCCGGTGTGTTATCTTCCAATTAAAAATTCTGAGTTGGGAATGGAGAGCTACAGCTTGACAGACGAAGAAGACGCTGACTCTACAGAATACGCTGAAGGATTAGTTATTACTTGGTGTGGCCATAAGCTTTGTCGCAGTTGTTACTCTAACTCGGCGATGAAAAAGTGCCCTAGTTGTAGAACGCCTTTTACCAAAAAAATTCCTAAATAATTATTTTTGGAAATCTTTCAACATCTCGAGATTCGTTATCCTTTTTATATTTTTTGTTTGCACGCCCGATTTATAAACTCCCTTTTGTGATCCCTGCGTGAATATGCATGGTTCTGCCCAATAAATGTTCAAAAGACCTAACTTGCCGTACAAGTCCACGACATGATCTATCTCTAATGTCCATCGCTTCTTCTCGTGTAGAGAGACTATTTTTTTTGCTGCTTTACCATTCATGATATACGCACCAGTACACCTCATTCGTCCACAATCGATTTTATATAAATATTTCTCTTCAGTAATCTCATGCCCATACATAGTGGCATGCATATGCGCGCCATCCTCAAGTGAAATCAGATCATAGTCATCTGGAAGATTTGGTAGGATTTTGTCTTGTAAATGATTCAAACTATATTTAAAGAAAAGAATATCATCTTCTAGCACAAGCACGTTTTTGTATTGATTTTTTTCGATATCTTTCCAAACGAGGAGATGATTGATAGAGACCGCGATATCTGCCAATGAAATATCGCGAGGGGCATATTTGTCTTGACCAGTGATTATCAGCTCCTTCTGTCTTTCAACTTGGTCAGTGATATAATATCGATCGATGACTTCTTGCGACAGGGACTCCCAATAGCTATTCTCGCTGAAATTCAGTTTGCTATCATCCATAGTTAGAGTGAAATATTGATTATCAAACCCAAATGTTTCTTTCACATTGCGCATGTAAGCTTCTCTATCTTTGAATTTTCCGCAGCATATCACATACACATGGTCAACACCGTTTATACGCATTCTTTAATATGTCTTTCTATTTTATTCGCGGCCTATCACCCGAGTTTATCTGTGATTTGCATCAAAATACGCTTTGGATTAATCATGTATTCCACATCCTTCAATACTTGGCAGCTCTTAGATGTGTGCATGATGTAATAGGTTTTGAAATCACTGCAGCAGATTGAATGATACATTAGCTGGCTCGAATACGATACTATCTCACACGCTATTTGCAATATAGCCATCATGCATGCATACCTGACCAAAGCAAAAGCTTTTCCACAGTTCATTCATACTACTTATATAACCACAAATCCTTAAATCACATTTGAATTTCTGAAATGGAATTTGTAAACCAAAAGTGTCCAGAAATGAAATATGCGTAATAATAAGGATGTCAGCGTTTTGCTGCGATAAAACAGGGAGTAGTGGAAGTATTCCCGCAGCATTGCGGCGGTTGTACCAAAAGAAGCTCACAAGCATCAGGGATGGAAATATATCGTACAAACCGATGAATAAGAACTACTTTTACATCACGCCCTCGAGCAAAAAAAGAGGAGCAAAAGGAAAAGATAGGCTGACAAGTGAGGACATCATTACTATAAATCTACATGAAGAATCTAATAGCTTCTCCTTCGATATATTCAGTGCAAATGAACCTTCATCTGAAACTCCTTTGCATGCAAATATACATTTAAATCGATTAAGTAGCATCGATGATATCTACATAATCCATTGTCACGCACCTAACATTTTGGCATATGTCAATCTAACGCATTATCTACAATTACGAAGCATTCAGAGATATTTTCCCGAGCTTTCTGATTACTCCATTGGGGATAACGTGCAATATTTTGCATCAGGTAGTGATGAGTTGGCGATTGTTACATGCCAAAATCTTAAAAATAACGATATCGTCGCTCTCGAAAATCACGGCGTTGTTGCAATAGGTACAAATCTAGATGACATCATCAATATGATAGAACATTTAGATTTTCACTGTGCGATAGCATTGAATGATAGCGTTCGTATGTATCATAACTGAATGAATATCAAAAGGATCAAGATGAATGGTAGGTGCATGGTATGAAACATGCTCTTGCTTTTTCTCCTGCTTTTCTGGATTTGTATTCGGCGTGAAGAATTTCGGTCCCATTTTCGTCAATGAACATGATGTTGAAAGTTGTGTTTTTAGCTTCACCGTTTGTAAAATTTGCTTCCATCGCATCAAAATCTATCGTTTTTGATGATTTTGCAACAGTGTAATTCGTGAGATTCTCAGAGTTTTGCTTTTGACCAAATCCTTTAAAGATCGACGAAGTGATGAAATCACCGGCCTCAATGTTCCCATTTTCATCGCATACCCAGACACATCCTTCGCCGAGCCCGTTGACACATATCCTATGATCACTAATTGATTTTGCGACTATTCCATAGCATCTCTTATCCTCATTGTTTGAGCATAAATTCACATATACGCGAGAAGAATTCACATCATCTGTGTATTCTGAATCAGCAATGACAACAATTTTGCCTATATCTTTTTCATTGAAATTTCCAAGTAAAACACATTCATGTGCTCCTGTAAATGGGCGATATGCTACAGCTTTCATCTCGCAATTGGACAATTCAAGTAGATTGTTTGAATCAACAAAATCATACAATAATATATTTTCTGTTGTTGACACCACACAAGTTATGTTTACCCATCTGTTTTGTGATTTTGGGAACGATAATTGTTCGCATTCGATATTGGAAAAGAATGCATTTGAATTTAAGAACACCTCACCGTCGAGTATAGTTTTACCAGATACCTGCAGATTGGAACCAACTGTCAGATTTCTACTAAACGAATAATCTCCTGAATCATAATTGAGGACAGCTTCAGCCGTGCTTTGTGCTACCTGAGCGGCGATCTCATCGAGAAGCGCCGTGCCTTTAAACTTGATTTCGTATTCACCTGGCCCGCGGGGGTCAATTTCGATGAGGTTTGAGTATCCAGCATCGTCTTCAGATGCTGTAATTTTGATTGCGTCAATAGCAATATTTGAAATACCGGCATAATCAATTGTGAATAGACCTTGGTCGTTGAGCATAAAAATACCGGGGTCATAGTTGAAATCTAGCACAACCTTTCCAGTACCTTGATGAACAACAGTGATGGGATTCTCGCCAGGAGTCATAACTCTTGTTGCTAACCCCAAGTCGATATTTGGATCGTTAAGTGAATCAATTATATCTGTTTGTAAATTGTTCAATAAAACATCAGTGCTGTTAGACAGATTATATACTGCTTGTGCAGTAGCTAACTTGGTGAAGTCATTGATGTTGATTTCAGAGGATAATCCTCCTTGATTCCAAATTGCATCAAATAATGCCCCGGGTCGATTAATCATATCTTGAATGAGATTTGAAGTAGCTTTTGAGGAATATGGTTGATTGGAATTTGTATCAGCAACATCTTGTATCAAATAATCTTCAAAAATATATCTGTTGTGCGCCGTGAAGAAACTTTCGTGACTCAACTGATTAAAGTATAAATTACTCAAAAGTAGTGTGCTGGGAACCTTTACTGTACTGCTGATGCTGATATCATTCTCTATAAAGTTAGATGACTGCAGGTATTGATATAAGTCGTATAAAGCCTTCGAGGTACAGGCAGTGTCACTAGATCCCGGAATACGAAAATCGTTAACCAGAAATCCACTATTGTAACTAAAGTCTCTTATGAAATCGTATAGGTCTGATAAATCTTTGGAAGTCGGGGCATTACTGAGGCTCGTTTGGTTGCTGAATCCCCTGGTCAAAAAGCTTTCTTGATCTGGATCGCTGCTCCTTATGAATATGTAAAAGTCTGTCAGAGATTTTGCGGATGGAACTTTTGTTGAATCTGTGTGACCTTCGTATCCTTGCACAACGAAACCACCATTTTGGGGATCTGAAAGATAATTGTATAAATCAGTCAGAGCTTTAGCGGACGCAGCATTACTGTGACTTGTTTGATTGCTGAATTCAGATATGATGAACCCATTACTTGGAGAACGCATGTAATCGTATAAATCTGTCAGGGCTTTGGAAGATGCAGCATTACTGAGGCTGGTTTGATTGCTGAATTCATCTATCAAAAGTCCACCGTCACTACTACGCATGAAATTTCGCAATTCTTCGGTGCCAGCGGTCGAATCGGAAGCTGCCGACATTGAGAAATTACTGAAATCGATAAATTTGTCGTGCACTTCCGCAAGGGCGTGCGCTGACACACCGTTACTTCTACTTGGATACATCGTGTAATCGTCATTCAAATATCCATCGCCGTTACTGTCTCTCAAATATTCATACATATCTGAAAGAGCTTTAGAGCTGGCAGCCTGATGCTCGTTAGTTTGGTTGCTGAAATGTGAATTCAAAAATCCATGAAAATATTCGTATGTTATGACAACGTTACTCTCACCAAGATTACTGCTGTTGACATTGCTATCGTTACTATCATTACTATAATGTATTTCGATATTCGATCCACTAATGTGAGTTGTGTGAGTCAAATACTTGTATAAATTTGATAACGCATACGAGCTTGGAATACAATTACTTCCTTGAGATAGATAATCTTGATCAATAGGTAAATTTGTCCACTTCCCAGTTCCAGAAGGATTTACTCCCTCGTCTCCAGCATGTCTTAAGTACAAAAAAACTTCATCCCGATGATTCACATGGTTTGTGTTGACATTGTTGTTGTTTGAATTGAGAACGAAATTTTCGGTTTGTATTTTGTTGACATTGATGTTTCCATCCTGAATATCTACATTGCTTTTGTCCATGAAGGCCATATCCATCAAATCTAATTTCTCTTTTAAAATTGTTTTCTGGATATCATCTAACACCATATTTCCAAAATCCTTTTGCATGTAAGTGTTTGATAACATTGAAAGTTCAACCGGCTTGTTTTGAATGTTTTCCCAAGTGCCTTCTCGAGCAAGTTGATTAATCCGAAGATTTGAGTGAATCTCTAATATGGTATCGAGAGTGCTGAATTCATACTCTGAGAAATTCTTTGCGATAGCCAGATATGTTTGAGAGAATGTCGGGTCGTTTGTTACCTCCTGAAGGCGTGTATCAATGAACTGGACGGCATCAGATATAGCCTTTGAACTGGCAATATCTGTTGCCGATGAATTCGAAAAGCTCGAGTTAAGCTTTTTGAATATGGCTTTATTGTTCATAAATGATAATACATCATGATTATCGCCTCCATGCAAAATCAAATTTGAAGTCTCTACATTGCTTGCAATTAGGTTGGAAAAGGTTGAGTGACTTTCGACGTGCAATGACTGTGTGTCCAATCTCGTAGCTGTGACGTTGGATGCGGATATACCCGTGGCATTTATTTCACCAAATACTGTTACATTACTAGTATACATTGAAGATACTGATAAATTGCTATCAATTATGATTTCTGAAGCATTAGCAACATCAAATTGCGCATTTGATCCATTTAAAGCAGTCGCAACAATGTTTTGTGCACGAACATCGACGGTATTCAGTTTCAAGTGAAGGCCGAGATTGCTCAAAGCCAAATCTGTATCTTGAATTTCTGCCAAGTTATTGCTAGCGATCAGTAGTCCTGCAGTATTGTCTAAATGATCTATCAAATTGCTCAACACTTCAGCATCATCTAGCTTTGATTGATCATAAAGTTTACTTAGTGCAAGCATATTAGGTACATGATTTGAAAGGCTATTGCTACTCGGAAAATTACTTTCTAATGCAAGCCATTTGAAAGTTCCTGAATCATTACAATTGGTTATTATTGAAGGAGTTTCAAGGTGAGATTTCAGCCGTATATTACAATCGACATCAATATTTGCCAAGGATTCTAGATCGGTATACAATCTATCTTTAATTGAATCCAAAGTAATATCAAATACTTCTTCATACACGGGCAAAGGCTGCCATTGTGCTAATCCAGAAGCGCTGTCGATGCATTTTAAGAAATGCCCTGATTGTTTTGAGTCAAGGTCAAGTTTTACATTTGAGACGACATTTAATGAGGTTGTGACTATACTAGTGTTTGTTAATTCTTCAACTAATCCTGTAACCCCTATATGAGTTCTTAGATCAAACTGCTCTTTCTCGGAGAGCCCAGCCAACAACTCACCTTTCGGGAAAAAATCATTCATAATTACATGATGTTTAGAAATTAAAATTGATCTAAAAACATGAAAACCAATCAGATCTTAATGCCTTCTTCAAGTCTTATGGGAAACCCAACAAGTTTTGGTCAAGCAAGATCAAGCCTAGAAGATTATGTCATCAACGTTGCATTAGAAGAGGAATGGGAAGTTAGCTTCGACGAAATGTATATCACCGATATTATTGGAAATGGTGGGTTTGGGTGCGTTCGATCGGCTGTTTGGCGAGGCACTGATGTCGCTCTGAAAGTTTTGAAGGACAGAACAATCGATTCACATGAGTTTTATATGGAGATTAAGATACTGACAAGATTGCATCATCCGAATATTTTGCAAGTACTTGGCTGCTGCACACAAAGAAAGCCTTTTGCGATTGTTCTCGAATACATGCAGAATGGCTCGCTCGAACGCTTCGTCGGTAAAAGAAATAAACATCGACTGACCGAGAATCAAAAGATAGCTATTGTGAAAGATGTTGCGAGGGGGATATCGTACTTGCACAATCGTAAGCCGATTGGAATCATTCATAGAGATATTAAGCCTTCCAATATTTTGTTATCGAGAAGTTTCAAAGCCAAGATAGCGGATTTTGGTATATCTTCCATCAAGTCAAAACCCGACGAGAAATATCAGCACACCGGCGAGACAGGGACATATCGTTACATGGCGCCAGAAGTTCTCAGAAGTGAATTATACAGCTGTAAGGTAGACATATGGTCGTTTGGTTTGCTTGTGTATGCGCTATTTGTCGAAATACCGTTTTATCGGTTCAGCAACGAAATGATGCTTGAATCAATTCTGAGCGATCCTTTGCATAACTGGCTGCTCCTGAAGAAAATCAAAGATAGCAACATTAAAAATTTGATATGCAAAACAGTTGTGACCGACGCCGAATATCGCTGGGATGCAACTTATATGGTCAATTACTGCAATTCCTCGATAAAAGCTCAAGATCAAGCGCCGCAAAAGAAAAAGAGATCTAGTTTGTTGTGCTGCCGATCGATTTAGATGAGACTTTTTACGTGATCGTAACACTTGAAGTGCTTTCCGGGTGTATGGACAAAGAATGGTGTTGAGTCAATATACGTATCGCGTATTTTCCCTTCAGAGTCCTTTTCATAAAAGCATCCAGTGTCATCTTTTATTGGCTTGTTGTTGAAGCTATCCCAAACATGACTATTTGAAAAGAACTGACGATTGTAGTCGAGGTGGAACTTATTTGGATAGTGATAGAATATTTCACTCATTATCAATTGATCGTCTTCTTTGTCGGCTACATTCATTAACTTGTAAATGCTCATTACGTTCTTTGCCTTGCCACAATATATGCCAGCATTTAAGTAAATACTTTGTTTATGTTCAATTGGATGTTTTATGTTTTTGCTCTTAGCTCTCAAACTGAACATTTTCTTCCACAGTGAATCCATGTTTTCCCCTGCCCCCTTATCGTATGTGCGTTTAAGCACTTTTCCGGTTGTTGTACGCAGATCTCCTGGTTTATGCTTTGCTGGCACACAGCACCCTATCTCAGTTGAAACTATAACCTTGCTTTCTATGTCTATTTCGCGCACGGCATCTACGAACTGATAACTGCTGAAATTCACACTTAACACGTCACGTGCATCTGAAACGATAACCATTTGATTTGGATCGAGTTTCCGAAGATAATCTTGAATTTTCCTAATCTTTGCGCCAAAGCCATTCCACTTCTTGTCCGTCAATATGACATAATTGTAAAAGTTCTTCTTCAATGATGCCTTCAAATGTTTCAAGTGAGCATTGGTAAGATCGGTTTCATAAATGACAACTAAAACATTGCTCTTGGTGCGGCGATAGTTAACTCGTTTCGTAGACAATACCAAGATAGATAACAACACTACGATCAACAAAAATATCAATTTTTCCATAGCCAGATAGTTACTTTTTAAGGAGAAAATTTGTCAGATGTAATTTTTTTCGTTTCATGGGTGGCAAAATAAATGTTTGCCAAAGGTATAAATCATGAAACCGTGGTTGGCAAAACACGATATTGACATATTTTACGAGTATTTGTCCAAGAGCAGTTATTATTTTGAATTCGGGTCCGGTGGATCCACTTATCAAGCAGCTACACAAGACAACGTACTCAAAATGTTTTGCGTTGAAAGCGACGAGTCTTGGTTAAATAAAGTTAAAGATAGCATTGAGAATTCAAAACATATATCAAAACATATAGAATATCTATATTGTGATTTGAAAACAAAGCCAAATAGTTGCGGAAACCCCGGGAAAGAGTGCACCGATGAAAGTAAACGCTTGTACAGTGAACAAATTTTGAAGATTCCCGAGTCAGATAGAAATTTGATTGACATGGTGTTCATAGACGGTAGATTCAGAGCGGCGTGTTGCCTGAAAGCATTCAACGCGACAAACAAAAGCTGTGTGTTCCTCTTCGACGACTTTCTCTATGAAGACAGGATAAAGGATTACGGAGTGGTCTTAGACTATTTTGAAATTGAAAAATCGACTGAAGACCGAAAACTGGTGGTACTGAGGAAAAAAAAACACGTCGACATCGTTCCCGATGACATCATACGCAGACACGAGTTGAATCCGAGATGAAAAAATATTTTTTTTTATTAATTATTTTTTTTGAATATCATCATCATCACCAACAACGCAGTATTTTGTGTGCAATATTTTTATGCAATATTTTTTGTGATCGTTCATACTCTCTCTGCTTGGGCAGGAATTCATGATTTTGCAGAATGATTCTGGGGTAATGCTGTGTTCAAACTTTTGCAAAGCAATCGTGTAAAAGTCTTCGAGGATGTTGACACACTCTCCGTAATCCAAAAAGCTGAGTCTTCTTTCATCTGCGCATTTGTCTTGTATTACTTGCAAGACATTAGCCATAGTTTGATCCTTGTTCATATATTCAATTCCCTCCGTGAAAAGTTCTTGGCAAAGAGAGCACGAGGTTGATGGGTTTGGGTTTGTATTTTCGGGGATGTGACGCGCATCCACATAAGACAGCGCAGTCGCACATACAGCGAGTAACATTGTAACCCCACGCGGAGAAGGACCTCGGGGGGGCTGTCGAATGTATCTTGCTGCAAGTTTCATTATATTAGATTTGAATCAAGGAGTCGCGTGGACCGAGTCGCGCGGCGTGTTGTGAAAATATCTTTGAAAACTTTTTCAAAAGATATTTCCTCATTTTTTGAAAAAGTTTGAAATATCT
>MDTA01005834.1_pt1 | contig 14550 bp, 17 predicted proteins | sample 811151 | NCBI WGS metagenome assembly MDTA01 (sample SAMN05326648, study PRJNA326480) | marine metagenome | isolation source: seawater | place: Indian Ocean: South | collected 2010 | reverse complement strand
GGCCTCGAAAAGGGCAAAAAAAATCCGGTCCTGAAGGACCGGAGAAGCGGAGAGCGAGGGATTCGAACCCTCGATAGAGTTGCCCCTATACAGCATTTCAAGTGCTGCGCCTTCGACCACTCGGCCAGCTCTCCACCGGCTTTGAAATGGGGCAGATGCGAATGTAGCAGGGCGTTTCCAGTCGGGCCGGATGGGCACCAGCCATCGAATCAGCATTCACTGGCGGCAGGAGAACCGAACCATCACCCATGAGGTGCCCGAGGGCGAGTACATCCTCCACAGCTTCGAGCGCCAGGGTGATCCGTTGCCGTTTTCGTGCCGGAACGGCTGCTGCACCAGCTGTGCCGTGCGTGTGAAGAGTGGCGTTCTTGATCAACGGGAAGCGATGGGTCTCTCCCGCGAGCTCAGGGATCAGGGCTACGGCCTGCTCTGCGTGGCTCGTGCCGTGGGACCACTCATCGCCGAAACCCAGGATGAAGATGAGGTCTACGAGCTCCAGTTCGGACGCCATTTCGGTCGAGGCAAGGTCACGGCTGGTCTCCCCCTCGACGAGGAATGACGATGAGCTCATCCCTCTGTGCAGCAGCGGCCCAAGCTGCTGGTCTCAGCGCCGACAGACTGGGCTCCTTGATGTCTGTGGCGCGGCAGGCTGCAGACGCTGGTGGAGCTGAGTTGATGCGCCACTACGGCCGCCTGAGCTCCATCGAGAGCAAGGGGCGCGTTGGTGATCTCGTCACCAACGCCGATCTGGCGGCCGAACGCGTTGTTCTGGAGGTCCTCAACAGAGAGACACCGGACATCGCCGTTCTGGCTGAAGAAAGCGGTGCCGCTGGCGAGCAGGACGGGCTGCGTTGGTGCGTTGACCCCCTGGACGGCACCACCAACTTCACCCACGGATATCCCTTCTTCGCCACGTCGATCGGACTGACCTTCCGTCAACAGCCGATCCTCGGGGCGATCGCCGTCCCGTTCCTGGGGGAGACGTACTGGGGGGCTCCTGGTCACGGCGCCCATTGCAACAGCAGCAGCATCCAGGTGAGCAGTTGCGACCGACTGGAGGACGCACTGTTGGTGACTGGATTCGCCTACGACCGCCACACCAGACTCGATAACAATTACGCCCAGTTCTGCTGGTTCACCCATCGGACCCGAGGCGTCCGCCGTGGTGGAGCCGCAGCAGTGGATCTGGCCTTTGTGGCCGCTGGTCGACAGGACGGGTACTGGGAACGGGGACTGTCTCCCTGGGACCTAGCGGCTGGCGTAGCGCTTGTGGAACTGGCAGGAGGTCGGATCAGCGGATATGGGGGGGAGAAGTTTGATCTCCGCATCGGTCGTGTGGTGGCTGCTGGCCCAGCTCTGCATCCGAGCATCGTGGACGTTCTGGCCCAGGTGAAACCATTGTCGGGTGATGCCTTCGGTGCCCCGGAGGTCACGGCCATGGGATCCTGAGGCAACGCCGAGAATTGCGGAGATGGCGCTGCAACCTGCAGCTGGCGCGAAGGATCTGAATCCACGTCAGGTGGAATCCAACAGGAAGCTCAGCGAACGGTTGGCTTCTGTGTTCCGCCTGTGGGGTTACGACGAGGTCTCCCCACCCCGCGTCGAACGCCTCGACACCTTGATGGCCGGAGGTGCCATAGCCAGTGAGGACGTGGTACGGCTGGTTGCTGATGAGCCCTTGGGGCTCCGCCCGGAGATGACGGCGTCCATCGCCAGAGCGGCCTGCACCCGACTGGCCTCCAGGCCTCGACCGCTTCGGCTCTGGGCATCGGGGACGGTGTTTCAGTCGCGAGCGGCGGATGAAGGTGGACAGTGCATTGAGGAAAATCTCCAGAGCGGCGTCGAGCTGTTTGGTGTTGCACCGATCGAAGCCGAGATGGAGTTGCTCAGCTTGTTGATGGCAGCTGTGGAACGTCTGGATCTACAGGCGCAGCACCAGCCGCGTCTGTTGATGGGGCACACCGGTCTGATGGATCTGTTGCTCAGTCCCGTCCCTCCCAGCCAGCGTGAAGCCGTCCGTACGGCTCTGATTCAATTTGACCGACTCGGCCTGGAAGCCATCGCCCTCGCCCCCGAACTTCGCGTCACTCTGTTGAGCCTGCTGGACTGCCGAGGCACGCCCATCGAGGTTCTGGATCGTTTGACCTCCTGTTTCGGAGCCCAACCTCTGTTCGACGATCTGCATCGGCTTTGCCGCCAGCTGCACGGCCCTGCGGCATCCCAGGGGATGAGGATCCAACTGGATCCAACCTTTCAACCCAGATTTGAGCTCTACACAGGGCTTGTCTTCCAGCTGGTGTGCGACAGCAAATCGGCACCTGTGGTGGTAGCCCGTGGGGGCCGCTACGACGAACTGGTTCGCCGTTGCGGGGCACGTCCGGGAGAAGACTTTGGTGCTGGTTTCAGCCTTGCCATCGATCCCATCCGGGAATTGCTGAGTGAAATCGATCCACCAGCTGAGTCCTCGCCAACGTTGATGGTGGCGTTTTCTCAGCAATCAACCCTGGAGGCAGCGCTGGAACGGCAACGCTTCTGGCATCAACAGGGCCGTGCTGCCGTCATTGAATTGCATCCGTTCAACGACCGCAGCCAGGCCGAACAGCAAGCAAACGACCAGGGCGGATTCCAACTGGACTGGATCGATCCTTAGGATCAAAGTTGAGGTCTCCTTTGACTATGGCTCACACGATCGTCACCGATGTCTGCGAGGGCATTGCCGACTGCGTGGATGCCTGCCCCGTGGCCTGCATCGATCAGGGGAAGGGTAAAAACAAGAAAGGAACGGACTTTTACTGGATCAATTTCGACACTTGCATCGACTGCGGCATCTGTCTGCAGGTGTGTCCCGTTGAAGGAGCGATCCTCGCCGAGGAACGTCCCGACCTCCAGAAAGCAGGCTGAAGCAATTCGACGGTTCGGAGAACCACCACACCATCCCTCTTGAGTCGTTTCAGCCCTTCTCCGTATCGTCGGGTTTTTCCTGCAGCCCAATGCCGGTGATGGACGAACAGGGTCAGATTCAGATCCACACCGAGAACATCTTCCCGATCATCAAAAAGGCCGTCTACTCAGGCCATGAGGTGTTTCTCCGCGAGTTGGTCAGCAATGGCGTCGACGCCATCAGCAAGCGGCGAATGGCCGCGATGGCCGGTGACTGCAGCGAGGGTGAGGACGGCGTCATCCGCATCACGGTGGACCGGGAGGCCAAGACACTCACCATTGCCGACAACGGCATCGGCATGACCGCCGATGAGGTGAAGCGCTACATCAACCAGGTTGCCTTCTCCAGCGCCGAGGACTTTCTGGAGAAGTACAAGCAGGAGGGAGACGCGATCATCGGCCATTTCGGCCTGGGCTTCTACTCCAGCTTCATGGTGGCAGGGCAGGTGGAATTGGTGACGCGATCGGCACGGCCCGATAGCGAAGCGGTGCGCTGGAGCTGCGATGGATCCCCAAACTTCAGCCTCAGCTCCGCTGAGCGAGACCAGCCTGGGACCGATGTGATCCTCCACCTGATGGAGGAGGAACTGGAATATCTGGAGCCCGCTCGGATCCGCACCCTGATCAACACCTACTGCGATTTCATGGCGGTGCCGGTGCAGCTGGAAGGGGAAACCATCAACAAGATGGATGCCCCATGGCGCAAGAGTGCCCGGGAACTGACCGATCAGGACTACATCGACCTTTACAACTACCTCTATCCATTCCAGGGGGATCCACTCCTCTGGGTACACCTGAACACTGATTACCCCTACAACCTGCAAGGAATTCTGTTTTTTCCCAAGCAGACCGGTCGTGCCGACTGGGAGAAAGGCGAAATCAAGCTCTACTGCAATCAGGTGTTCGTCAGTGATTCCATCAAGGAGGTGGTACCCCGTTATCTGCTGCCGCTCCGAGGCGTGCTCGATTCACCCGACATCCCACTGAACGTCAGCCGCAGTGCCCTGCAAACCGACCGCCGAGTTCGCTCGATCGGCAACTTTGTGGCCAAGAAAGTTGCAGACCGCCTTCGGAATCTTAAGAACGACGACCCCAAACGCTATGCGGAGGCCTGGGAGTCCCTGGCTCCCTTCGTCAAGATCGGCGCCATGGAGGACGACAAATTCGCCGACCAGGTGGCAGAGCTGATTCTGTTCGGCACCAGCGCCTCTGCAGCAGAAGGCGACGCCCCTGATCCCATCAGCGCCGGTGATCGGGCCTTCACCACCCTGGCGGGGTATCGCAGCCGTCTCGCGAGCGACAACGACAAACGCATCCTGTACAGCACTGACGACGTTGCCCAGGCCGGTGCACTCAATCTCTGGACCTCCCAGGGAATGGAAGTGCTCAAACTGGAGACAGTCATCGATACCCAGTTCATCCCATGGCTGGAGCAACGCCATGAGGATCTGACCTTTCAGCGTGTCGACGCCGAACTCGATGACAGCCTCAAGGACAACGACGCCGAAATCACCGACCAGGACGGCACAACGGAATCTGACCGACTGCGGGATCTGATCAAGGCCGCTTTGGCGAATGACAAGGTGACCGTGCAGGTGCAGGCTTTGAAGGCTGAGGGCGCACCACCGGCGATGATTCTGCTGCCGGAGCAGATGCGGCGCCTCAATGACATGGGAGCTCTGATGGAACAACGGCTACCTGGCCTGCCCGACCATCACGTTCTGCTTGTGAACAAGCGTCACCCCCTGGTGGAGGGGATGCTGAAGCTGAAGGCCGGCAGCGTGCTCGTTGGGGACGCGCAGAGTTCACCGACGGAGGCTCTGGCGCAGGACATTGCCCGCCACGTGTACGACATGGCTCGACTCGGCGTCGGCGGCCTTGAGCCCAATGAACTCAGCGGCTTCCAGACCCGCAGCGCTGAACTGATGGGAACCTTGATGCAGAGAGGAATGTGAGCACCACCCTTTGATAAGATGGTTGTTTGGACCTGATTGTTCGGGTCTGAACAACCTCAAGCAGAAGGACGACGACATGTCTCGGGTGTGCCAGCTCACCGGTACTCGCGCCAACAACGGCATGGCTGTGAGCCATTCCCACATCCGCACCAAGAAACTTCAGCAGGCCAATCTGCAGAACCGTCGTCTTTGGTGGGCTGAGGGCAAACGCTGGGTCAACCTCCGTGTCACCACCCGCGCTCTTAAGACCATCCAAAAGAAAGGTCTGGGCCCCTATGCCAAGTCTCTAGGCATTAACCTGGCAAAGCTCTGATTGCAACCAAGTGCGCCGGCGTGATCTGATCATCAAATCCGGCTTGCTGTTGACAGCACTCTCCATCACCCCATCGAAGGCGTTGTCCCTCGGTGGGGTTGTTTTGCAGACAGGTACTGAAGTTCCAGGTTTCGACCTTCCTGGCTCCAGCCGTCGGGAACCGGATCGTGACCGTTGGTCCAGCGACGATCTGCGCGGACGCTGGTTAGCGGTGTACTTCTATCCCCGTGATTTCACGGGCGGCTGCACAATCGAGGCCCGCGGCTTTGAATCCCTGCACGATGACTTCCTGGCTGCAGGTGCCGAGGTGGTAGGGATCAGTGCCGACAGCGTCGATGATCATGCCTCTTTCTGTGAGAGTGAAGGCCTCAGTTTTCCATTGCTCTCTGATCCCGACGGAACGGTGAGCAAGGCCTATGGTTCCTGGATGGCGCCCTACTCACTTCGGCATACCTTTTTGATTGACCCGAATGGCATTCTTCGCCAGCGCTGGGTTGCAGTGAGGCCCAGCGGTCATGCCCAGGAGGTGCTGGACGTGATCGCGGATCTGCAGAACAACACCTCTGTTTGACAGAAACAGGGAACTCGTGAAAAGATGAGAAATAATAAATTTGGATTGATATATGGGGAAAAGTTCGTTTGTCATTCTTTATCACAGAACACCTTTCGATGAAGGAAGAGACGCTGCTGGAAACCAGATCTGGGTTGATCAGAAGAGTCCAAACGGAATTATACCGACACTGAGAAATCTTTTTCGAACAAGAGATGACGGAACCTGGATCGCCTGGCGTCGTGTCGATCAACCGGAAGAGATGAATCTTGAAAGGATTGAGATGATCAACCCTTCTCCATTCACACTCTGCAGAATCCCCTTAGCTGATGAGCAGATATCAAGTTTTTATCACATCACCTCCAAGGAATGCTTCTGGCCAATTCTTCATACGTTTCCAACCCACTTCAATGTCAACAACGCTAACTGGAGCATTTTTGAAGAAGTGAACAAACGATTCGCCGATGCAGCCTGCGCTGAGGCGGACGAAGGTGCAACCGTCTGGGTTCACGATTACAACCTATGGCTTGCCCCTGGCTATATCCGACAACAACGGGCAGATCTGAAAATCGCCTTCTTCCACCACACTCCTTTTCCAGGAAACGACGTTTTTGCCATCCTTCCCTGGCGTGAACAGATTTTAGAGAGTCTGCTGTGTTGTGATGTTGTCGGCTTCCATATTCCCCGTTACACCGAGAATTTCGCACGGGCTGCAAGCACACTGGTTGGAGCCAAACGGGGTCCCAAAGTCCCGGTTGACCAAAAATTCATCACCGTCGGAACCGCCCTTTCGGAAGGAACGGTCACCAGTCATCTGGATCACAACGGTCGACGCATTCAATTGCTGAGCTCTCCAGTTGGAACATCACCCGATGTGATTCAAGAGTTGTCGTGGAGCGCCTCCGTTGAAAGTTACGGAGAAATGATTGTTCAAGACACCAAGAAAGGTCGCAAATTGATCCTTTCAGCAAGCAGAGTTGATTACACCAAGGGAAATGAAGAGTTGCTTCTTGGTTTTGAGAGACTGCTCGAGCGACGCAAGGACCTGCACGGCGAAGTCGTCTTGATGCTGGCCTGCGTGGCTGCAGCCAGTGGAATGAAGATCTACGAGGACACCCAACGTTCCATCGAAGAGATGGCCGGTCGCATCAATGGTCGTTTCAGTCAGGTGGATTGGATTCCTGTGCGGTTCTCCACCCGACGAATTCCCTATGAGGAGATGGTGGCCTGGTTCTGTCATGCGGATGTCTGCTGGATCACGCCCCTGCGGGATGGATTGAATCTGGTGGCCAAGGAATATGCCGCAGCCCGTCGTCATCGCGGCGGAGTGCTGGTGCTATCGGAGTTCACCGGCGCATCCGTTGTTCTTGAGGGGGCTGTCTTGACCAATCCCTATTCCAATCGACGCATGGATGAGGCCATCGAGGCCGCTCTGGAGATGCAGGAAGATGAGCAGCGGCATCGGATGGAGACCATGACTGCGGCAGTGGAGGCTTACACCGTGAAGGACTGGGCCGAAGAGCAGCTGGCAGGGTTCCCAGAGGTTGCCACCGTCGGCTGATGGTGGTTCGGCGCCGGTTGATCGCCATCGGTCTCGGACTCCTCCTACTGGCTGGTGTCGTCTGGGGACGTCCGCATCAGGTCCAGTCGGTCACGATCCTGATGCCAGCGCCCTACGCCGATGCCACGGCGTCGCTGGTGAATCGGTTCAATGCCAAGAACCGCGGGCGGATTCATCTCAGCGTCAGCCGGGGCCCTTTGGAGACCGAATCCATTTCCGATCTGGCCATCAGCAGTCTGCTGCTGGGGTCTCCTCCGTTTGATGCCCTGCTGGTGGATGTGACCTGGTTACCGAAATATGTGGCCGCCGGATGGCTGGAACCTCTGGATACGTGGTTTGACGCCGATGATGAACAGGAGCTGGTGCAGGGGGCTCGGCTCGGCAACCGGGTGAACGGCTCCCTATATCGCTGGCCCCTCGGTGCCGATGTCGGCCTGCTGTACTGGCGAACGGACCTGATGGCCGATCCACCCACGACGCCGGATGAATTAACGGCTGTGGTGGGCAAACTTCAGCAGGACGGTCAGGCACCCCAGGGGTTCGTCTGGCAGGCCCGTCAGTACGAAGGTCTCAGCTGCGATTTTGTTGAAATGCTCCAGGCGTTCGGGGGGGCCTGGATCAACCCTGTCAGTGGAGAACCGAGCCTCGACAGCCCGGCGGCCCGTCAGACCGCGACATGGATGAAAGGTCTGATCAGCGACGGAATCAGCCCGAGGGCCGTCACCAATTACGCCGAGTCGGAGTCCCTTCAGGCCTTCAAGGCCGGTGACGCGGCCCTGATGCGCAACTGGCCCTACGCCTGGGCGGAACTGCAGGGAGATGACAGTGCCGTGAAGGGCCGCATCGGCGTCACAACCATGGTTGCCCTACCAGGGGAGTCTCCTGCCGCCACCCTCGGCAGCTGGGGATTGAGCATGTTGCGGGACACGCCCCATCCCTTAGCCACCGCGGAAGCGATCCGGTACCTCACCAGCCAGGACGCCCAGCGGGAACGCTTTCTGAAGCAGGGCTACACCCCCACCGCAAAAGCCCTCTTCCAGGATCCGGAGCTGTTGGAACGATCTCCGGTCTTGCCGCAACTGGAGCAGGCCCTTGCCCAGGCCGTCCCACGCCCGATGTCCCCTCTCTATGCCCAGATGAGCGATCTGCTGCAGCGCCGGCTGAGCGCAATCCTCACCGAAAATCTTGATCCGGATGAGGGGATGGCTCAGGCCCAGGCCTCGACCCTCACCCTGTTCCGTTCCGCTGGAGGCACGGCATGAATCTGCTGTTGCTGCTGCCGGCGTTGCTGCTGATGGGTCTGGTTTTTGTCTGGCCGATGCTCCGCTACGGCTGGCTGAGCTTTCACGCCGATTCAGTTCTCACCGGCCTGACTCCCGTTGCCAATGGCGGAGCCAATTGGATTCGCTTGCTGGATGATCAGCGCTTCTGGCAGGACGCGCTTCAGACCACCCGGTTCGCCGGGGTCTCCGTTGGCCTGGAACTGCTGCTCGCGCTTGCGATTGCCCTGCTTCTGGATCAACGCTGGCGTGGTCGAGGGGTGGTACGAGCCTTGGCCTTACTGCCCTGGGCACTCCCCACCACGATGATGGCCCTGGGCTGGCGATGGATCTTCAACACTCCCTACGGCCCCCTCGAACGCCTGTCTGAATCACTGGGGCTGGGACCTCTGAATCTCCTTTCCACCCCTATGTGGACATGGCTCGTCACCGTGATGGCCGACGTCTGGAAGACGACGCCGTTCATCGCACTGCTGTTGCTGGCTGGCTTGCAGACCATCCCGGAGGATCTCTACAGCGCCTTACGTCTCGAAGGTGGACGGCCGATCCAGGCCCTGAGGTCGATCACCCTGCCGTTGTTGATGCCCTACGTCCTGATCGCTCTGTTGTTCCGTGGTGCCCAGGCCTTCGGCGTCTTTGATCTGATCCAGGTGCTCACAGGGGGAGGACCGGCCGGCAGCACCGAAAGCATGGCGCTCTACGCCTACCTCAATGCGATGCGCTTCCTTGATTTCGGATACAGCGCAACCGTCATGCTGGCAGGATTTCTATTGCTGACGCTGACGATGCTGATCCTGGCGATGCTGCTGCGGCTCAGCGGTCTGATCAAACCGGTGCAACCATGAAGCGACGGCTTGCACCATGGATCTGCCTGTTGCTGGTGTGGTCTCTGCTGCCAATGGTCTGGCAACTGATCAGCTCCTTCTCCACCGCCGAATCACTGGTGGATGGATCCATTCCATTTCTGCAGCGGTGGACCCTTGTTCATTACAAGGAGTTGCTGGCAAGCGACCCACCTTTCTGGCGCTATCTGCTCAACAGCGCGATCGTCAGTGGTCTAACCACCGTCATCACCCTTGCTCTGGCCATCCCCGCTGCCTATGGCCTGGCCAGAATTCCGCTCCAGCTGCGGCGCGTACTGCGTTGGATCACCGCTGCAGCTGCACTGTTTCCCTACGTCTTGTTGTTCCTTGCATTGCTGGAACTGGCCCGTCGCTTTTCACTGGGCAACAGTCTGATCGCCCTGGCCATGCCCTACTCAGGACTCGCCATGCCTTTGGCCCTTCTGCTGCTGACCTCAGCTTTTGAAGCACTTCCCAGGGAACTGGAGGATGCGGCCCGATTGGAGGGGCTCGGATTGTGGCAGCGCCTCCGATGGGTCCTGGTGCCCCTGCTGGCGCCAGCCAGCGCAAGCACGGCGATTCTGGTGTTTCTGTTCGCCTGGAATGAATACCCCATCGCCCTGACCTGGCTCAGCCGGGACGAACTGCTGACCCTTCCGGTTGCCATGGCCCGCATTGCCGGATCGTCGATCTATTCCATTCCCTACGGCGCCTACGCCGCCGCGACGGTTCTGGGCTCCATCCCATTGCTGCTCCTGGTGCTGATCTGTCAGCGTCAGATCGTGTCCGGGCTGACCAACGGAGCGATCAAAGGCTGATGTTGCACCTCAACGGACTCGGCAAACGCTTCGGGGATCAGTGGATTCTGCGGGACCTCAATCTGCAGGTTGATGAGGGCGAATGTGTTGCTTTGCTGGGTGCCAGCGGGTGTGGCAAAAGCACGGCCTTGCGCCTGATCGCCGGATTGGAACGCCAGGACGAAGGATCGATCGAACTCGATGGTGTGCCGCTTGACCGCATCCCAGCGGAACGCCGGCGCATCGCCATGGTGTTTCAGAGCTATGCACTGTTTCCTCACCTGAGCGTGAGGGAAAACCTCAACCTCGGTTTGAAGATCCGCGGTGTTTCCCCCGCGCAACGGCAACAACGGATCGAATCGGTGTTGGAGACGGTGCGACTGCGGGAGATGGCCGATCGACATCCCCAGCAGCTTTCCGGCGGCCAGCGTCAACGGGTTGCCCTGGCCAGAGCTCTGCTCCGCGATCCAAGGGTTTACCTGCTGGATGAACCGATGAGCAACCTGGATGCCCAGTTGCGGGATGACCTGCGTCCGGAACTGCGCCAGCTGATCCTGGAGGGAACCCAACCTGTGCTGTATGTCACCCACGACCAACAGGAGGCGATGGCTCTGGCCAACCGCATCGCCGTCCTCAAGGATGGACGCATCGAACAGATCGGCACCCCTGAAGAGCTCTACAAATCACCAGCCAGCCAATTTGTCGCCAGTTTCATCGGCCGTCCCCAGATCAATCTGCTTCCCGTGGATCAACAGGTGAGCATCGGCATCCGACCGGAGGATCTGTACTTTGATCCCGAGGGCATGCCCTGCCGTCTGATCAGTCGTGAATGGCAGGGAGCGAGCCAGCTGTTGTTATTGGACAGCCCCCGAGGTGCTCTGAGAATGCTTTGTGCCGGTGATCTCTGCCTGAGCGAGCCCTTATCTGTGAACTGGCCCACCAGTGCGGAGCATCGCTTTGATGCCGGCAGTGGTCGTCGGCTGGCTGCATAACCAAGGCTTATCCAACCTGCACAACTCATGTAGATCATCAGGCCCCGATTCAGGGCTATCGAAGGCAGTTTCGATCAACACAAAACTGAATATCACCGCTGAGGCAGGAAGCGCCTGAGTTGGCGGCCATGCAGGGCGGCTTGGGATCGGATGTTCTCCACCTGCTCAGGGTCGGCGGGGTTGTCCAAGGCTGATCTCCACTGGCTCAGGAGCGCCTGTTCATCCGGCAATGCATCGAGGGAGGTGCAGGGAACTCCCGCCATGGCAGCGGCGGCTTCCACCTTGGGGTCGTAACTCAAGGCCGCCATCGGACAAAGGGCGAGTCGAGCCAGGATCAACGCATGGAGCCGCATCGGGATCACCAGGCGAGCCTTGCGAACCGACGCAAACACCGTCTCCAGTGACGTAGGAACCACTGTTGTGCTGCGTGAACGCAACCCAGGAGTCACGACTCGTTGATCAGTGAGCCAATCCAGCAGCTCTGCATCCTGGTGGCGATGAAACGCCAACCAACGGACCGGTGCATCCAGTTCCTCCGCCAGCGCCTGCAGAGCATTCAGAAGCACAGTCCACTCCCGAAGAGCCAGCAGGGGGGACGGACGCCAGCACACCACGATCGATTGACCTCCAGCCCAGGACTGCCTTTGCAGTCCCCAGACTGGATCCGGAGCGAGCTGCATCGGCAACTGAGGAGCCCAGCGCCTGGCTCGATCCATGGATGTCTGATCCCGCCAGCTGGCACTGCTGCAGGAGGGAAGCAGCAGGCGCACCATTGCACGACTGATACGACGCTGAAGCGGACCGAGCCCCTGACCCCAGAGCAGAACAGAGCAGCCCCGCAACCGGGCGATGGCGATGATCACCAGGTAATAGATCAGGCTTCGAAGACTGGTGCTGTCCTGGAGCAGGCTGCCGCCGCCGAACACCACGGCATCGACCCTTCCGATGGAGCGCAGAACCGAACGCAGAGAGCGACGGTTCACCACTTCGGCATCGGGCGCCAGTTCGGCGACTGCATGCGCGTCGTGGGCGGTGACGAGCAATCGACAGGGCTGCGGAATCTCCTTGAGCAGAACCGTCAGTAGGGCGTCATCCCCGAGGTTGTTCTCGCCGTAGTAGCCGCAGAGGAGATAAACCGGAACGGATCTGGCAGCCACGGGACTGACCTCCGCAATTGGGTCTCATTATCGACCGAACACCCTGATTAGGCTGACCCCATGCACGCCCTGTCCCTCGGCACCTGGTGGATCCATGTCACCTCGGTGATCGAGTGGAGCCTGGCCATCGTCCTGATTCAACGCCGAGGACTGCCGTGGTTGGCAATGGCCATGGTGCCGGCCTTGATCAGTGCCATGGCGGCGTGCACCTGGCATTTGTTTGATAACAGCGAAGCCCTTCGACCCCTGGTGACCCTGCAGGCGGCCCTCACCCTTATCGGCAACATCGCGCTGGCCTGGGCGGCGTGGTTCCTTCTGCCAGGTCGGACAACGAACTGAGCCATGGACTTTGATCCTGCACCACTGTTCGCCTTGTCCCTGCTGCCCTATCTGCTGTTTCTGCGTTGGCTCAAACGCAGTGAGACCCTGCCGGAACTCGCACTCTGGGGGTTCCGGCTGACGCTGTTGTTCGTGCTGATAACCATCGTCGCCGCCGTGCTGGCGCTGCGCTTCTGCGATGCGGAGCTGGTGGAGGTGGATGCCCTGCATGGGGGAGCAGAAGCCTTTCTCACCCTGGCCAATGCCGTTCTGGTGATCGGCTTGCTTCGTTCCGGCACCAACAGGGTGAACAACTCTTAAGAGGTGCAGACAGAAGACTGCTGAGCTCTGAAGATGAAGCGTCGCTCACTGGCTTGAATGCTGACCCCTCTCTTCGCCATCGCCCCCGCAACCGTGACCTGGTCACCGAAGGTTGCCCTGGTGATGATTGTCTGCAATGTGATCGCCATTGCCGTGGGCAAGGCCACCATCAAGCACCCCAACGTCGGTGCCGCGCTGCCGAACGCAGCCTTCTTCGGTGGCATGGGCCATGCTGCACTGCTGGGCACCACCAGCCTCGGCCACATCATCGGCATCGGTGCCATCCAGGGTCTGGCTGCCCGCGGCGTTCTCTGAATCGCTGTCGCGTTCAGACGAGGTACGGAAGCAGACGCCAGCCGTAACGCTCAAACCGATACGCAAACAACAAACTGGACAGGTCCTCAGCCGAGGCCTGTCCAGACAACCCATGAATGAGTCGCGTGATACGCCGATCGCCATCGGCTGTGTTTAGGCCCCACCAGGTTTTCCGTGCCAGGCGATTGGATACCGTCCAACGCCAACCAAACCGACGTTGCAGCGCAACTTGATAGTCCTGGTGGGATCCCTCCGTCAGCAGGCATTCGCTCAGAACTGAGGCACTGTCCATGGCATGGCGGATGCCTTCACCACCCAGCAGGTTGGCTGTGCTTGCAGCATCTCCCACGGCCCATAACGCCCCAGCACCAAGGGGTTGACGACGTCTGATCGTGCTTGCGACACGGCCACCATGACGATCCAGCACCGGCAGCTGATCCAGGCCACATCGGTGCAGCAACCGTTGCAATGAACGTCCCAAGGGAACCTTGTCTGCGTGGGGAGGGGGCAACCGACAAACCCCCACCTTCAGTTGGTCGTGGGCCATCGGAAAAACCCAGCCGTATCCATGGGCCATCCAGTGACGCCCCAGCATGAAACTGAGCCGATCGCGCCAAGGCGCGGTACTGCGAGGGTCACCCTGGAGCAGCCATTCCACCCCATCTCCACTGAGCAAAGAGTCGTCCCGGGACTCAATGGCGACGCCGGCCTGCCGTTGCAGATGCCTCCCGGGTCCCGTGGCATCCACCACAAGGTCAACCGTTCGAAGCTGCGTCTCGTCAGCTGAGGCCAGGATCACATCCGCCGACTGTGCCTTCAGCCGATCAAGACTCACCCGGCATCCATTCAGCAGCTCCACCCCGTGCTGCCTGGCTCGATCCCAGAGGTGGGTTCTGAACAATGCGAAATCCAGCACCACCCCCTGTTGCTCCACGGCCCACCACTGGTGTTGGAGGCCGTTGGGATCCAGCAGCTGCCACCCCCACCAGCTAGCGGAACGACACGAACCGGCAATCCCCAGACGATCAGCCTCAGCGAGGGGAAGCGCTGCACTGGAATAGGCATTGCGCGCGGGGGAGGGCAGGGCATCCACCAACGTGACGGCCCAGCCCGCTTCAGCCAGTTGAACAGCCAGGCTGGACCCTGCCGGTCCCGCCCCGGCAATCAGAACGCGCACAGCAGAACAGCTCTGCGTTCAAGACTGGATCG
>MDTA01116663.1_pt1 | contig 14551 bp, 12 predicted proteins | sample 811151 | NCBI WGS metagenome assembly MDTA01 (sample SAMN05326648, study PRJNA326480) | marine metagenome | isolation source: seawater | place: Indian Ocean: South | collected 2010 | reverse complement strand
TTGATACCCTCTATTTTTATATCCATTTGAAGGCCAGTAACACCATTCTTTGTTCCGGCTACTTTAAAGTCCATATCTCCAAGATGGTCTTCATCACCTAAGATATCTGTTAGAATCTCATATTTGTCACCTTCCTTAATCAATCCCATTGCTACTCCAGCAACATTTTCTTTAATTGGCACGCCGGCAGCCATAAGTGCAAGACTTCCACCGCAAACAGAAGCCATTGAACTGGAACCATTTGATTCAGTGATCTCACTGACAACTCGTATTGCATATGGAAAATCCTCTAGACTAGGGACTCCAAATTTTAAAGACCTTTTTGCAAGAGCTCCATGACCTATTTCTCTTCTTTTTGGTCCCATTGGAAAACCTAATTCACCAACACTATAGCTAGGAAAATTATAGTGAAGCATAAAATTGTCTTTTACCTCGCCTTGAAGAGCATCGATAATTTGAACATCTCTCCCTGAGCCTAATGTAGTAGTTACAATTGCTTGCGTCTCACCTCTAGTAAAAAGAGCTGAGCCATGAACTGAAGGCAGGAAGTTAGTTTCTATAGTTATGTCTCTAACTTCTGTCATTCCTCTTCCATCTATTCTCTTCTGATCATTTAAAACATTCCCTCTTACAACATCTTTTTCTACTTCCTTAAATTGCTTTGTGTAAAGGTCGTGTAGTTCCTCATCTAGGTCCTGCATTAAATTATCTTTAATGGAGCTTACTTTCTCATTTCTTTCTTTTTTATCATTAGTAGTAAAAGCGTCAACAAGGTCTCCTCTAACTTTTGAGTCAATAGCATCAAATGCTTGCTTTTCTTCATCTGCATATTTATTTTCATACTTGGTTCTTTCAGGTAATACTTCATCTGCAAAACTTTTAATTCCATTAATAACTGGTTTCATTTCTTGATGTGCAAAAAGAATACCACCGATCATTAGATCTTCACTTAATTCATTAGCATCTGATTCGACCATTAAAACAGCATTTTCTGATCCTGCTATGATCATATCTAGATCGGATTGGCCCATTTTCTCAAAAGAAGGATTAAGAACATATTCATCATCAATAAATCCTACTCTTGCTCCAGCAATTGGCCCCATAAATGGAACATCTGCAATAGACATTGCTGCAGAAGCAGCTAACATTGCAACCACATCTGGTGGATTGTCTTTATCTAAAGATAGCAACATGCAATTTACCTGTACTTCTTCCTTAAAGAAATCAGGGAAAAGTGGTCTTAATGGTCTATCTATTAATCTAGAAGTAAGAGTTTCAACTTCAGTTGGTCTTCCTTCTCTTTTGAAGTATCCGCCAGGAATTTTTCCAGCAGAATATGTTTTTTCAGCATAATGTACGCTCAAAGGGAAAAAATCTCTTTTTTCATCGTCTGTTTTTGTTACTACGGCACACATTACAACTGTGTTTCCCATGGAAGCAATAACAGATGCACTTGCTTGTCTAGCTATTTTTCCAGTTTCTAATACTAGGGTTTTTGATCCCATAGGGATCTCTTTTCTTACAATTTTATTCATATTAATCTCTTATTTTTAAATCTTCTACGAGCTTCTGGTAAGAAGAAAGATTTTTCTTCTTTAAATAACTTAAAAGTTTCTTTCTATCACTAACAATCTGCAGTAAACCAGTCCTTGAATGGTTATCTTTTTTATGATTTTTGAAATGCTTCTGCAAATCTTCAATTCTTCTAGTCAACAATGCAACTTGCACCTCTGTTGATCCAGTGTCCTTATCATCCTTTCCAAATTTCTCTATAACTTTTTGTGTTTCTTCTCTTGTTAAGCTCATTTATTTACTTCTCCTACTTGAAAAAACTTTAATTGGCTTAATCCAAGAAGTTTCATCAACTTCACCTAAACCTAAAAATTTGTCTTCAAGAAAAACTAAACATTTTCCAGTTTTTTTTATTTTTTGACCCTTAACTTGAGAGCCATTTTGAAATTTTTTTACCTCGGAAGACTTTATTTTTACCTTAGGGACATTAATTAAAATTTCTTCAATCCGCTTAACATACTGCATTTTTCTATGATTGTCCAAATTTTTTAGCTTGTTAAAAGTTACAGAATCTTCAATATTAATGCTCCCAAATTTTGTTCTCTGTAATTCAGACATAGCTGCGTGTAAATTTAAAGAATTTGCAATATCCACTCCAAGGGCTCTTATATAAGTTCCCTTGCTACATAACACCCTAATTTTAAATATAGGAAATCTATAATCTAAAAGTTCAATTTCATAAATATTAATTTTTTGCTCAATCTTTTTAATCTTCATTCCTTTTCTGGCGAGTTTATACATAGGGACTCCTTTTACTTTCTTTGCAGAGAAATCAGGAACTATCTGAACTTTCTTACCAATAAAATTATTAATAGCTTTTCTAAGCTCACTGATTTTTGGTCTAAATGAATTTGAGTAATAAACTAACTTTCCTGTAATATCTTGAGTATTCGAACTTATACCAATAACAAAATCTGCAATATATTCCTTTCTGTCATTTGAAATTAAATCTATAAGTCTTGTGTAATCATTAAAGAATATTGGCAGAACTCCAGTTGCTAAAGGGTCCAATGTTCCAGCATGTCCAGCTTTTGTAAAAGCTAATTCTTTTTGTGCTTTTTTAAGAGCACTAAAAGAAGATATTCCTTTTTCTTTATTAAGTATAAGAACAGACATTAATCTAGACCATCAAAAAGAGAATCAATTTTCCTCACATTTTCAATATGAGTATCATAGAGAAACTTTAATGCAGGAACTTTTTTAATAGGAAGAATATTAGATAAAAATTTTCTTATTTTCCATGAATTTTGATTTAGAAAATTCTCTAAATCTTTTTCTGCTAAATCAGAATTAATCGTGGAAAAAAATACTTTGGCTTTAGATAGATCTCTAGAAGTCTCAACATGGTTAATGCTTATAAAGCCGCATGAATCTTTTAACTCAGAATTTTGGATAAAATTAGCAATTTCTTTTTTTAAATTGTCACTAACTCGTACAATCCTATCTCTTTCCATTAGATCGAGCGTTTTTCTTCTTTTTGCTCAAAGTTCTCAATAATATCTCCAGGCTTAATATCGAGATAATTCTTTATACCTATGCCGCACTCTGTTCCATTTTGAACTTCTTTTACATCATCTTTAAATCTTCTTAATGAATCTAATTCGCCCTCATGTATAACTACATTATCCCTAAGAACACGAACATGCTTTTCTCTTCTTACAAGTCCTTCTGTTACTAAACATCCAGCAACTAAGTTAAACTCAGGTGATTTAAATACTTCTTTAACCTCAGCTAAGCCAAGTATTTTTTCTGAATAAATTGGTTCAAGAAGTCCACTTAATAATCTTTTGGTATCTTCGATTAAATCGTAAATTACACTGTAATATGCAACATCTATTCCCTGTTCTTCAAGAATTTTTTTAGCTTTATTATCTGATCTCACATTAAATCCTAAAATTCTAGCTCCGGTTGTAATTGCTAAATTAACATCTGATTCTGAGATCCCTCCTACACCAGAACTCACAATATCAACATCAACTTCTTCGTTTCCAATTTTTTTCAATGAATTATTAATAGCCTCGCTAGTTCCAGCAACATCAGATTTTATTATCACTCGAAGTTTATTTATCTTTTCCTGATCAAGTAAATCAAAAGCAGATTTTGATGTTATGACATTTTTGTCGTTTTTTTCTTTGTGGAAGAATAATCTTGAATCAATAATGGCTCTTGCATCCTTTTCATTCTTCATCACATTAAACACTTCACCTGCAGCAACACATTCTTCTAGACCAAGTACCTCAATAGGTGTAGATGGTCCTGCTTCTTTAACTTGATTACCTGAGCTATCTATTAGCGATTTAATTCGACCTTTTTTTTCACCTGCTACAACAATATCTCCTACTTTCAGTACTCCATTTTGTACAAGGAATGTCCCTAAAGGGCCTTTAAATCTATCTAGTTCAGATTCAAGAATTACTCCATTTGCCAATCCTTTAATAGGTGCTTTTAATTCAAGCAATTCAGATTCAAGTTCAATAGCATCTAATAAATTATCAACCCCTTTTTTTGTCATGGCTGAAACAGGGATCATTTGTACTTTTCCGCCCCATTCCTCAGATACTAATTCATGTTTAGCAAGATCCCCCTTAACTTTCTCAAGATCAGCAGTCTCAAGGTCTATTTTATTCATCGCAACGATAATTGGCACATTTGCAGCTTTTGCATGAGTAATAGCTTCTTCAGTTTGAGGTTTTACACTGTCATTAGCTGCAACTACTAGTATTACTATATCTGTAGTATCAGCTCCTCTTGCCCGCATTGCAGTAAACGCCTCATGCCCAGGTGTGTCAATAAAAGTTATTTTTCCTTTCTTAGTTTTAACTTCATAAGCTGCCAAATGTTGAGTTATACCTCCAGACTCACTATCAACAACATTAGTTGACTTTATAGCATCAAGTAATGAAGTTTTACCATGATCTACATGACCCATAACAGTTACAACTGGATGTCTTTTTGAAGGAGACTTTTCATCAGAGAAACTAGAATCTACCTGAGGGTAATTAATTTCTTCTTCTTTAATCTGTTGCTCTTCTTCAAATTTCACTTCAAAACCAAACTCTTCTGCAACTAGAACAGCAGTTTCTTGATCAATTTCATCATTTAAAGAGACCATTTCACCTAGTTCAATCAGTTTTTTTACTACTTCATTGCCTCTTTTACTTAGCTTTCTTGATAAGTCATTAACCCTGACTGAGCCATTTATGTTTACTGTTTTCTTTTGTTTTGTTGAGTCCTCAAACTTTGCTTCACTTGGAGCCTTCTTTTGATTATCTAATTTACTTTTTTCCTCTTTAGATTTTGTGGGTTGAGGCTTGGGAACTACTACTTCACTTTTACTTTCTTGTGAAGAATCTTTTGAACTGCGAATAAATGCAAGAAGCTTTTGCTTATCTTCATTTGATACCGAGTCTTCAATACTTGATTGTGATAGACCTGCGGCAATCATTTTATCAAGGAGTACTTGAGGATCTATCTTAAGAATCTCAGAAAGTTTTTTTACAGATATATCCAATTAATTATTCTCCTTAATCAAACCATGGCTTTCTAGCCTCCATAATAAGTGCCGATGCTTCATTCTCTGTTATTTTTTCAGATATATCCATCAATTCTGGCACTGACATTTCAGCAAGTTCATCAAGTTTTTTTATATTATTGTTACTCAAAGAGCTTAAAACATCATTGGTGATTCCGCGTAAATTTACTAAATCATCTTCCATGGTTGGGTCATTAAAATCCTCATTAAATGCATCTTGAAGTAGAAGCTCATTGGCTTTTTCAACAATAGAGGCTGCCCTTTTTGGATCATTTACAATTTTTTCAAGTAACTCTTGGTTTGCATCTACGACTTTTTCTAACGTTTCTAACTCTGCTGCAATTAATTTTTCTTTTTCTTCATCATTTAGTTCTAGCCGATTTGATACTTGATTATATTTTTCAATCAGACTTGAATCCTGGTATTCTTTGAATTGTTCTTTGTTTAGAACTTGGAAAGACCAGCCTATCATCTGTGTCATCAATCTTAAATTTTGTCCATTTTTTCCAATAATCTGGGCTTGATTCTCTTCTTCAACTTCCAGCACGAGAGTTGAAGTCCTTTCATCAACAAGAATAGAATAAATTTTTACAGGTGCTAAACAATTCACAACGAATTCAGCTGGATTATCACTATGAATAAAAATATCTATTCTTTCATTACCAATCTCATTTGAAACTGCTTGCACTCTGGATCCTCTCATACCAACGCATGCACCAACAGGATCTATACGACCATCATATGTCTTGACTGCGATTTTAGATCTATAGCCTGGATCTCTGGCAATAGCTTTAATCTCAATAGTTCCCTCAGATATTTCGGGAACTTCTTGAGTAAACAATTCCATTACAAGCCTTTCATCAGTTCTACTTAGAATAATTTGCGGGCCTCTTGGTGTTGTAACAATTTCTTTAATAACTGCTCTTACTCTGTCATTTAATTTAAAAATTTCACCTGGAATAATCTGATCTCTTGGTATCTGTGCATTAAGATCTTCTTCAATTTCAAGCAGCAAAAAGTCTCTATTAATTCTTTTTACTTGTCCGCTAATTACCTGGCCCAAAAGATTTTCATATTTTTTTGTAATCTTACTTCTTTCCGCTTCTCTTACTTTCTGAATAATAACTTGCTTTGCTGCTTGAGCAGATATTCTTCCAAAATCAATATTTTCAATTTCTTTTGTGGCAATACCTTCTTCAATTTTATGATCTGAGATATCTTCTTTAGTTATTTCAAATACCCGATCAATAAGATCTTCTTCACTTACAATTGTCCAATTTCTAAATGTCCTATAAGATCCATTATCTCTATCTATAACAACGTTTATGTTAGCTTCATCTTCAATAAGCTTTTTAGTTGCACTTGAAATTGCTTCTTCAAGTGCTTGAAATATTATTTCCTTATCAACACCTTTTTCCATTGATACAGAATCGACTACTTCTAAAATCTGTTTATCCATTTTTCTTTTTGTTTAATTGATCCTCTAAATCTAATTTACATTTTTCTATATTGCTAAATTTAAGCAAAATAATTTCTCCTTCTGTTTTGACAGAAATTTCTGATTCCAAAACTTCTAGGAGAGTACCTTTTATTTTTCTAAGGTTATTAACCTTAGAGAAGAGTACTAATGATACTACATCTCCAATAAAATTTTTATATTGTTCGCTTTTAAATAATCTTCTATCTAATCCTGGTGAAGAAACTTCAAAGCTTGCAAATTCAGAAAAAATTGCTTCAAACTGAAAATGATAATCAATTTCTTTACTTACTTTTTCACAATCACTAATATCCACACCTTGTATTGCATCAATAAAAATTCTTAAAATTCTTCCTTTTCCTTTTGCTGATGTTACTTCAATACCCCATAGCTCACATCCGGATGCTTTAATTAAGGGCCCAAGAAAAATTTCAATGTCTTTTTTTATCATTGCAAATGGTAGCGGGGGATGGATTTGAACCATCGACCTCCGGGTTATGAGCCCGACGAGCTACCAGACTGCTCTACCCCGCAATGACGTAAAAGGATAGTTAAAAGAGTTAAAATGGTCAACACTTATAGACTATAATTTATTTTCTTATATTTAGCCGAAGTGGCGGAATTGGTAGACGCGCTATCTTGAGGGGGTAGTAAGCTTTGCTTGTGAGGGTTCAAGTCCCTCCTTCGGCACCACACCTAATAAGCTATTCTGGATCCACTTCATTTTGAAGTTGTTCGTCTACTTGTTCTTCCTCAATTGTTAGAGTTAAGTCTTGTTTTGATTGGTACGCTAAAAGCAAACATAGAATAAAAAAAAGACTAATTAAAATCCATGTTAGTTTAGATAAGAAATTTGAGGGTCCAAGAGGTCCAAATAGTGAATCTGAACTTCCACCACCAAAAGCAGAGCCTAAGTCAGAGCCTTTTCCTTGCTGCAACATGATAGCACCAACAATCAGTACTGCTAATACTACTAATAAAATTTTGATCAACATGACTGCGCTATATTAGCAAATTCTTTGGGGTTTAGAGAAGCCCCGCCTACTAAAAGACCATCAATATTAGAATTATCTAACAAATTTAAAGCATTTTTTTCATTAACACTGCCGCCATAAAGTACTTTTACATTACTAATGGATCTTCTAATAAGTTCTGATGCTTCATTTATATCATTGATTGCTGGAATCAATCCTGTACCTATAGCCCAAATTGGCTCGTAAGCAACAATCATTTCGTCTTTAATGTTAGTGAATAAACTCAATTGTTCATTTATAAAACTTGAAAATAAATTTTTTTCTCTCACTTCTGATGATTCCCCAATACAAATTATTGGCTTTATTGAATATTTTTTAAGTTGTTTATATTTTTTTAGGATATCTTGATTAGACTCATTTAAAAATTTCCTTGATTCTGAATGTCCAATTAAAGAATAACCAATATCATAATCACTTAGCATTTCAGCAGAAATTTGTGAAGTGTAAGCACCATGATCATGTGATGATACATTTTGAGATGCTAAATCTATACCATGATTAGAAAATTTTGCTAAATAAATGGAAGGTAGAGCAGCAATAATATGATTAGAGATTTTATTTTGTTCTGATAACACATTAAACCAATTTGAAATTGAAGAGACAGTCCCATTCATCTTGAAGTTTGCAATTATGATCTTAGACATTTTAAGTGATTAATGCCTGAACATTATTAATTACCGTGGAAATATCGTTTTCTGAATCGGATTCTGCCATTACTCTAATTTTTGGTTCTGTGCCTGATTTTCTTATGGATATTCTAGTGTTTGGGTACTTCTTCTTAATTGATTTAATTTGATCATTAAATTCTTTTGAATCAATAATTCTCATATTTTCTACATCAAAGCTCTTTAATATCTGTGGTTTATAAGAAATCTTTGATTTTATTTCACTTAGTGTAGTCTTTAATTCTTCTAGAGCTGCTAAAGTTTGAATTAGGGCTATATTTGCATCTCCGCTTTCTGAAAATTCTCTTTGGATAATATGGCCTGATGATTCTCCTCCAAGATTTAATTCATTTTTTACTAGCTCTCTTGAAATATATTTATCACCAACCTCAGCTCTATGAAAATTAATATTTAAATCCATCAAGGCATTGACTACCCCTTGATTAGTCATATCTGTACCTACAACGCATCCTGATCCTTCTTTTTTGAGCATTTTATTTCTTAATGCTAATGTATAAATTATGTCATCCCCTGTACAAATATCTCCGTTAGAATCACTTAAAACCAATCTATCGCCATCTCCATCTACTGCGACACAAAAATCAAATTCATATTCATTTGAATATTTTTTGAATAATGATTGATCTAAAACTGCACTTTTTTCATTGATATTAAATCCATCTGGATTGCAATTAATTCTTATAACTTTTGCGCCTAATTCTTCTAGCAACATTGGTGTTACTTTATAATTTGCTCCGTTTGCAGCATCAACTAAAATTGTTTTTTCTCTGAGATTATGTGCCCCTTTCAATGTACTTTTACAATATTCTATGTACCTTCCAGCAGCACTATCGATCCTAAAAGCTTTACCTAAACCTGAGGCTTCAACTGGTTTAATTTTATGATCTAGTCTTTTTTCGATTTCTTCTTCAAATTCTTCTGAAATTTTTCTACCAAATTTATTAAAAAATTTAATTCCATTATCATAAAAGGGGTTATGGCTAGCACTTATGACCACACCAAATTGGCCAGAGTATGTTGCTGTTAGAAACGACACAGCAGGTGTAGGTATTGGTCCAGCAAGTTTTACGTCTATTCCTGCAGAAATGAAGCCTGCTTGTAGCGCTGATTCAAGCATGTAGCCTGAAACTCTTGTATCCTTTCCAATAATAACTGAGTCATAGCCCTTTTCCTTGATTAAGTTTGCAGTGTGAAAGCCAAGTTTCAAACAAAAATCGGGTGTAACAACTGTATCAGCTCGTCCTCTGAAGCCATCGGTTCCAAATTTCATTTTTTAAGAATCCTGCAGTGGTTTTGAAGGATCAGGAATATCTGATTTTGATTTTTTATCAGTTCCACTATTATTAGTTTTGTCTCTTGCTAGTGCTCCAGCCATTATATCTGATATCTGATCTTGATCTATGGTCTCATGCTTTAGAAGAGCATCTGCCATGTTGTGAAGCTTATCTAGGTTAGCAGCTAATATAGATCCAGCTTTCTCATAACTTTTCTGTATTATATTTCTAACTTCATCATCTATCTGTTTAGCTGTTTCTTCAGAGAAGATACGCTTCTTTTGTCCAGCAGACCTTCCTAAGAAAGGATTTTCATCTTCATCATCATACTTAAGTGTTCCTAATTTTTCAGAAAAACCCCATTTAGTAACCATATTTCTAGCAAGTTCTGTAGCTCTCTCAATATCATTTGATGCCCCAGTGGTGATGGCTTCTTTTCCGTTGATTATTTCTTCAGCCACTCTTCCTCCAAAAAGTGTAGTAATTTGGCTTATTATTGCCGTTTTAGATTTCATATATACATCTTCTTCAGGGAGGAACATTGTTACACCCAAAGCGCCACCTCTTGGAATAATCGTTACTTTATATACTGGATCATGTTCTGGTAAATTTAAGCCTACTATTGCATGGCCAGCTTCATGGTAGGCTGTAATTCTTTTAGTCTCATCATTAAGTATTAATGATCTTCTCTCAGCACCCATCATTATTTTATCTTTAGCAAAATCCATCATTTCATGTGTTACTTTCTTAAGGTTTTTTCTTGCAGCTAATAATGCTGCTTCGTTAACTAAGTTTGCTAAGTCAGCTCCAGAGAAGCCAGGAGTACCTCTTGCTATAACCTCTGATTGAACTGATTTATCAATAGGAACTTTTTTCAGATGAACATCTAATATTTTCTCTCGACCCTTGATATCTGGTAAACCCACCATTACTTGTCTATCAAATCTTCCTGGTCTTAGCAGAGCTGCATCTAAAACATCTGGTCTGTTTGTTGCTGCAATTACTATAACTCCTAGGTTCTCTTCAAAACCATCCATTTCCACTAACAACTGGTTAAGTGTTTGTTCTCTTTCATCATGACCTCCACCAAGACCAGCACCTCTTTGTCTTCCAACAGCATCTATTTCATCAATAAAGACTATACAAGGTGAGTGTTTTTTTGCTTGTTCAAACATATCACGCACTCTAGAAGCGCCCACACCAACAAACATTTCAACAAAATCTGATCCTGAAATTGTAAAAAATGGTACTTTTGCTTCGCCTGCAACTGCTCTTGCTAGTAGTGTTTTACCAGTACCTGGAGGGCCAACCATCAGAATACCTCTTGGGATCTTACCTCCAACTTTAATGAACTTTGCTGGATCTTTTAAGAAGTCTACCAGTTCTTTAACATCATCTTTAGCTTCTTCACAACCTGCTACATCATTGAAGTTTGTCTTAACATGACCTCCATCAAGTAATTTTGCCTTACTTCTACCAAATGTCATTGGACCGCCTTTTCCTCCTACACCGCCCTGCATATTTCTCATAAATAAGAAGAAAATACCCAACAAAAGTAATAATGGAAATGCGCCTATTAGCAATTGTGACCATATGCTTGGTTTTTCAACTGCTTCATAAGCAATTGCTACATCTGACTCTTTCAATTGTTCATTGAGATCTTGGTCGGTTACATAGGCAGGCAATATAACAGTAAATGTTGTACCGTTAAATCTTTCAGCTTCTACAGTCATTTGGTCACCTTTGTAAACAATTGACTTAACTTTTTTGGATTGCACTTCCTGCTTAAAATCTGAGTAATTTAATTGTTCATTTGAGGAACCAAATGAATAGCCATCAAGAAGACTAAAAATCAATACTCCAGCAATAATCCAAAAAAATATGTTTTTGCCTAAATTTTTCATGTTTTTATTATTTAGGGATTAATCCTAACAAATAAACCTCTCCTGAAGAAGTTTTTGAAGCAAGAGGTTTTTCAATATGAACATGCTTAAAAAACAAATTAAACTGTTTTTTTAGATTATGTAAATTTGAATTATTAAATGATTTTATTAGTAATCCACCATTAGATTTTAACAATTTCTTTGATAACTCAAGACAAAATAAGTTTAAATTTTTATTACCTTCTTCATCAACAATCTTTATGCCTGAAAGATTTACTGACATATCACTTAAAATAAGATCAACTGAATGTAAATAATTAACAGTTTCTCTCTTAAAATCATCTGAATATAAATCAAGCTGCAAAAAGTCAATCCCATCAACCTTTTTCATCTCCAGTAAATCAATTGATATGCATTTGCAATTACTCTTTTTCTTTTTTGCTATAACTTGAGACCAACCACCTGGAGCTGAACCAAGCTCCAATATCAAATCAGATTTTGCAATTAATTGATATTTTTTATCAATTTGTAATAGCTTATAACTTGACCTAGTTCTATAGCCCTCCAATTTTGCACGTTTAGACCATGCATCAAGAACATTATTCAATTTATTTCAATATTGATGATTTCAAATTCTTTTATGCCACTGGGAGTTTCTACTTCAACTACTTCACCAAGTTCTTTTTTTAATAGTGATTTCGCTATGGGTGTTGTTAAAGATATTGTATTCATTTCAATATCTGCTTCTGCTTCCCCAACTATCTGATAAGTATGTGTTTTTTCTGTTTCTAAGTCTTTAATTATTACTGTAGATCCAAAAATTACTTTGCCTTGATTTTCTATCAGCTTGTATTCAATTGCCTGAGAACTGGTAAGCACTTCTTCAAGTTCTCTTATTCTCGCTTCATTTAACCCTTGCTCTTCCCTAGCAGCATGGTATTCAGCATTTTCTTTCAGGTCTCCATGGGCTCTTGCTTCTGAAATTGCATCTATTATCTCCTGTCTTTTAATATTCTTTAAACTATCAAGCTCTTGCCTTAGTCTTTGTTGTCCTTCTGGTGTTATCGGTTTTTTATCCATTTTTAAGAATTTTGAAGTGGTTTATATGTCCAGTTTTCTATACCTTTTTCAAGAGATTCAACAATTGCAAAACCACCCGAGATTGTAGTTGTAAAAAAAATACTATGCTCTAAAGCTGATCTTCGAATAGAAGCTGAATCTTTTGTTGCCTGTCGACCTTCTGTTGTATTAATTATCATATCTATTTCCTTATTAAGAATAGCATCAACTATATGAGGTCTGCCCTCAAGCACCTTATTAATAAGCTTTACTTCGATATTGGTTCCTTCTAATGCTTTTGCAGTTCCTTTTGTTGCAATTACCTTAAAGCCTAAATTTATTAATTTTTTACATAAATCTGGTAAATGTTTTTTATCTGTATCTTTAACACTCACAAATACATTTCCACTTGTTGGTATTTCTTCTCCTGCTCCTCTTACTGCTTTTCCAAATGCTTCTCCAAAACTATCACCCTGCCCCATCACTTCACCTGTTGATTTCATTTCTGGCCCTAGAATTGGATCTACTTTTCTAAATTTATTAAAAGGAAATACAGGAGCTTTGACGGCATAGTTAGTTGGCATAATCTCCGCATCTAGTTCAAGCTCTTTAAGAGATTTCCCTAAAATAAGTTTAGAGGCTATCTTTGCTAGTGATGTCCCTATGCATTTTGAAAGAAATGGAATTGTTCTGGATGCTCGAGGATTAACTTCAATCATATAAAATTTGCCATCTTTAACAGCTATTTGAGCATTCATAAGACCAACAACATTTAACTTCTTAGCTACAGCTTTAATTTCTTTTTTTAGAGCATGTAACTGCGAGTCTCCAACACTATATGGAGGAAATGAGCAAGAACTGTCACCTGAATGTATTCCTGCTTCCTCAATATGTTGTAAAACTCCTCCAATTAGAGCATCATGTCCATCACAGACTACATCAATATCTAGTTCAACTGCATCATCGAGAAATTTTTCAATTAGAAGCGGGTTATCAGCCGATATATCAATCATATTAGTTAAATAATTTCTTAGGTCCTGATCTGTGTAGATTAATTCCATTGCTCTCCCGCCCAAAACATAAGATGGTCTCACTATTACTGGATAGCCTAATTCATCAACTGCAATTTTTGCTTCTTCAGCAGTTTGAGCTATACGATTTTCCGGTTGAAGAAAATTAAACTCTGAAAGAAAAGATTTAAATTTTTCTCTGTTCTCTGCAGTATCTATTGAAGATGATGGGGTTCCCAATACCCTTATGTTGTTTTTTTCAAATTCATCGGTTAGTTTTAATGGCGTCTGTCCTCCAAACTGGACAACAATACCTTCAGGTTTTTCATGCCTGATGATTTCAAAAACATCTTCTGCAACGATTGGTTCGAAATATAACTTATCTGACACATCAAAATCAGTAGAAACTGTTTCGGGATTTGAATTTATCATGATAGTTTCTACTCCTTCTTCTCTAAAAGCTAGAGCTGCCTGAACACAACAATAATCAAACTCAATTCCTTGACCAATCCTATTAGGACCACTTCCAAGAACAACAATTTTTCTATTTTTAGAGACGATGGATTCATTTTCCTGCTCATATGTTGAGTATAAATAATTAGTTGTGCTATCAAATTCAGCTGCACATGAATCAACTCTTTTGAAAACAGGATGTATTCCTAAATCATGTCTATATTTCCTTACTTGTTCTTCTGAAATGCCAAGCAAATTAGCTATCCTAACATCTGAAAAACCTTTCTTCTTAAATGATAAAAGCTTAGATCTGTGTAAATCTTCTAGTTCTGTGCCTAAAAGATTATTTTCATACTCAACAAGTTCCTTTATTTGGTGCAGAAACCATTTATCTATTTTGCAAGAATCAAAAACTTCATCAAATGACCAATTGCGCCTAAATGCTTCCGCAACATACCAAAGTCGTTTTTCTCCTGGTGTTGATAGTTCTAATTTAAGAGCTCCATTTCCTTCGTTATCTTTCAATACAGATGAAAGGCCAAATAAACCATTTTCCATAGACCTTATTGCT
>MDTA01186313.1_pt1 | contig 14553 bp, 13 predicted proteins | sample 811151 | NCBI WGS metagenome assembly MDTA01 (sample SAMN05326648, study PRJNA326480) | marine metagenome | isolation source: seawater | place: Indian Ocean: South | collected 2010 | reverse complement strand
CTAATATTAAAACTATTCGGTCTTTTCTTTTTTAGGAATAATGCTTGGTGTAGCTATTTTAATAATTGTAATGTCAGTAATGAATGGGTTCAAAAAAGATTTAACCAACAAAATATTAGGTCTAAATCCTCATATTGTAATTCAACCGAATAGTTTTAATATTAGTGAAGATTATACTTTAAAACTCAAAAATGAATTCAAAGATATACGTTTAAGCAAATCGTATTTTGGCGAAGGTATTATCATTAGTAATAATAATGCTAAAGGAGCAATACTTAAAGGAGTGGATCTAAGAGAAAAAAGTATAAGTGAATTTTTTAATAATTATACCTCTGAAGGAAATTTAGATAATTTTAATACTAATAAAGTATTTATAGGTTCCGAAATGGCATTTAATTTAAATTTAAAAGTAGATGATACTCTAAGTTTGATGTCATCCTCTTTTATTTCAACTCCTCTAGGCAGTTTACCGAAGCAAGAAAATTTTAAAGTAGCTGGGATTTTTAATACTGGATTTTTAGAATTTGATCAAAGTATTGTTTTTATAAATATAGAAGACGCCCTTGCGTTATTTAACAAAGAAAATAAAGATCAAAATATAGAAGTTTATTTAAAAGATCCTTTACAAGCAAACTTTTATAAGAATAAAATTCAAAAAATTAATGAAAATTATTTTGTTTATTCATGGACAGATTTAAACAAATCTCTTTTTAGCGCTTTAAAAGTCGAAAGAAATGTGATGTTCATAATACTTTCTCTTATTATTGTTGTAGCTGCTTTTAATATTATTTCTGGCTTAACTATTCTTATCAAAAATAAAACTAAAGAAATAGCTATTTTAAAAACCTTAGGATTGAGCAACAAATCTATAAAAAAAACATTTTTTTTAACAGGTTTGACTATTGGGTTTTTAGCAACAATAAGCGGAATTTTTATCGGAATACTATTTTCTTTGAACATCGAAAAAATAAGAATACTTTTATCAACAGTCTTTAATTTAGAAATTTTTCCGTCAGATATTTACTTTTTAGAAAAACTACCCTCAGAAATTAATTTTAACTCTATTTTAATTATATTTATTCTATCAATCATTATATCAGCTTTGGCATCTTACTTACCGGCGAAAAGAATATCTAAAATGAATACATTTAGGGCTCTTCGATATGAGTAAGATATTATTAGAAACTACTGATTTAAAAAAAAACTATGATCATTTTGATGGATCAGTGACTCTTTTTAAAAATTTTAATATTAAGATAAAAGAGGGAGAACTAGTTGCTTTAGTTGGTCCATCAGGTTCTGGCAAATCTTCTCTTTTACATATTTTAGCCCTACTTGATGAGCCGTCTGGAGGCAAGGTTATGATTGATAGTCAAGAAACAAAAAATTTTTCTGATAGTCAAAAAGAGGAAATGCGAAAAAAAAATATCTCAATAATTTTTCAAGACAATAATCTATTATCTGACTTTACAGCAATTGAAAATATTAAGATGCCTTTGATTATAAAGGGAGAAAAGGAGAGTGTAATTAACCAAAAAGCTGAAAAGATTTTGAAGGAGGTGAAGATTGTTAACAGGTCAAATCATTTTCCGAATGAACTTTCTGGCGGTGAACAACAAAGAGTAGCTATTGCAAGAGCTTTAATTGCTGAAACCAAAATAATTTTAGCAGATGAGCCAACTGGAAATTTAGATTACAAAACTTCTAAAGAAATATTCTCCATATTTCTTAAATTAAAAAAACTTAAAAAAACAATTATTTTTGCAACTCATAATAGAGAATTTGCTAACAGGGCTGATTACAAGTTGTTAATTTCTGATGGTAATATAAAACGAGTAAATGCTCGATACTAAAAAAGAATTCAACAATATCAAAATACATACTCAATACTCAATTTGCGAAGGTGCTATAAAAATTGATGATTTAGTTGAGTATTGTAAAGTCAACAAAATAAAATGTTTAGGTCTTGCAGATAGCTATAACTTATGTGGTGCACTAGAATTTTCTGAGAAATTATCAAAAATTGGAACACAACCAATAATTGGCACACAAATTAACCTCAAATCAAAAGATATAATTGGAAAAATTACACTTTACGCAAAATCAGAAGATGGTTATAAAAATTTAACAAAATTGTCATCAAAGAGCTATTTACAAAATAACGGATTAGAAGAACCGTCTTGTGATTTAGATGATCTAATATCAAACAATAAAGACCTGATATTGCTTACCGGAAATCATAAAGATTTTTTTGGTAAACTCTATCAAGCAAATAAAATAAAAAACTTTATTGAGATAATAGAAATTCTAAAGAAATGTTTTGAAAATAGAATCTATTTTGAGATTCAAAGGCATAATGAAATTGAAGAAAAAAATTATGAGACCCATATTTTAAATATTTCAAAAACTTTAGAGATACCTTTAATAGCCTCACAGGAGGTTTTTTATTTGGAAAAAAATATGTATGAAGCGCATGACGCATTAATTTGTATTGGTCAAAAAAATTTTGTTGATGATAATAATAGATTTAAATATAGCAACGAACACTACATTAAAAAAAATAAGGAATTAATAGATCTTTACTCAGATATTCCTGAAGCATTGGAAAATAATTATAATTTCCACCTAAGATTTAATTTTAAACCAAAAAAATCAAGTCCTATATTACCAAATATTGCCACTGAATTCAGAAATTCTCCTGAGGAAGAAATTTTGAGATTAGCTAAGGAGGGTTTAACCAATAGATTAGATAACTTTATTTTAAAAAAAAAAACTTCACAACCAATTCATCAAGTTAGGTCTATTTATGAGGATAGGTTAAAACATGAAATAAATATTATTAATTCGATGGATTATTCCAGCTATTTTTTAATCGTATCTGATTATATAAAATGGGCAAAAAAAAATTCGATACCTGTTGGACCAGGTAGAGGTTCAGGAGCAGGTTCCTTAGTTGCATACTGCTTAGACATAACTGATCTCGATCCAATAGAGTATGACCTTATATTTGAGAGATTTTTAAATCCAGATAGAGTATCAATGCCAGATTTTGATATAGATTTTTGTGAAGAAAAAAGAGACAAAGTATTTGAGTATTTAAAAAATAAATATAAAGACGGTGTTGCTCATATTATTACCTTCGGTAAACTTAAAGCAAGAATGGTTTTAAGAGATGTGGGTAGAGTAATTGGACTACCTTACGGTCATGTAGATAAAATTTGTAAAATGGTCCCATTTGATCCATCCCGTCCATTAACTTTACAAGAATCAATCGATAGAGAACCGAGATTTAAGGAAGAAATTAAAAATAATCCAAAGGTTCAAAAACTTTTAGATCTATCTTTAAAGCTTGAAGGACTAAACAGAAATATGGCTACTCACGCAGCAGGTGTAGTTATTGCTGGAGACAAACTTTCCGAACAGTTCCCATTGTATGTTGATCATAGTTCAAATCTTATTTTACCTTCAACTCAATACGATATGTACTCCTCTGAAAATGCTGGGTTGGTAAAATTTGATTTACTGGGATTAAAAACCTTGACTGTAATAGACAAAACATTGAAGAGATTGCAATCAAAAAAGATAAATTTAGATATTGGTAAAATTGACCAAAACGATAATAAAGTTTTTTCACTTTTGTCTACTGGAGAAACGACAGGTCTATTTCAATTAGAAAGCGCGGGAATGCGAGATGCAATAAAACAAATGAGGCCAAACAAATTTGATGACATCATTGCTTTAGTAGCTCTATATCGACCGGGCCCTATGAGCAATATACCGATTTATAATGACTGTAAAAATGGCTTGAGAGATCCTGACTATATTCATCCGACTTTAAAAGAAATTTTAAAACCTACGTATGGAATAATTATTTACCAAGAACAAGTAATGCAAATAGCGCAAATTTTAGCAGGATTTACAGCTGGAGAAGCAGACATCTTAAGAAGAGCTATGGGAAAGAAAAAAAAAGCAGAACTTGATAGACAAAAAGAAAGATTCATTAATGGGGCATTAAAAAAAGGAATAAGCAAAGAAGTTGCAAATTTTGTTTTTACAAAAATTGAACCTTTTGCACAGTACGGTTTTAACAAGAGCCACGCTGCCGCTTATGCTTTAATTGCTTACCAAACAGCTTACTTAAAGACTTATTTTAAGGAAGATTTTATAGCCGCCACCATGTCGACAGAGTTAACGAATACATCTAAACTAAGAGAATTTGTAGAAGAATTAAAAAGGTTAAAAATTGATATTGTAAGGCCATCGATTAACCAGTCATTTGCAGAATTTAGAGCTATCAATGGAAAAATATTTTATGGTTTAGGCGCAATTAAAAATGTTGGCTTTGAAGCTGTATCTAATATTATTTCAGAACGTGAAAAAAATGGAAAATTCAAATCTCTAGGGGACTTTATTGAAAGAGTAAATAATAAAGATATAAATAAATTACAACTGGAGGGACTTACAAGTGCTGGTGCCTTCGATGAATTTGAAAAAGATAGAAATAAAATTTTTAGTTCAATACCAAAAATAATACAGCAAATTAAAAATGCAAACGATGATAGAGAGAGTAATCAAACTAATCTTTTTGGTAATAATGTTTCCATCTCTAAAAATTTTGAATTTATTCCTGCAACAAGATGGAGCCCAAAAGAACTTTTAAATGAGGAATTTAAGTCACTTGGATTTTACATTTCAAACCATCCATTGAATGAATATGTAGAAATTTTTCATCAACTAAAAATAATTTCATTTGACAAATTTTATTCGAATGATGAAAACGAAGCATTAGTCGCCGGAACCATTATGTCAATTCAGGAGAAAAAAAGTGCAAAAGGTACACCTTACGGTATAATTAAATTTAGTGATAGAGTTGGTGAATTTGAACTTTTTTTATTTTCCGACCTATTAGTTGCAAACAGAAATAAAATAAAAGAGTCAGAATCATTTGTACTAACTTTACAAAAAGATAAATTGTTAAATGAATCATCAAAAAAAAGAATAAATGTTAAAAAAATTGTTAGCTTGGAAGAAATGATAAACAAACCTTTTTCTAAAGTAATAATTGAATTAAAAGAAAATTTTAATTTGAGCGAAATAAAAGATATTTTATCAATGAAAGGAAATACAGAAATAAATTTAATTATTAAAAAAAATCAAAAAAAAGCCTATTATTCATTACAAAGTTTAAGAAAATTTGATTTAAAGCACCTTAAAGCCTTAAAAACTAAGGAATATGTATCAAAAATAACAGTTTAGAGTATTGATTTTTTAGATCGTTTCTATATATCAATACTCGATTTCGCACACAGTTATAAGGGTTCTGCCCTACCGGTCCAATTATTGGAATTACTGTGGTGGATTAACCGGAAAATATGAACGTACCTAAAGTAGACATAAAACAATTATTAGAAGCTGGAGTTCATCTAGGTCATAAAACTTTGAGATGGAACCCAAAAATGAAGCAATATATTTTTGGTGAGAAAAACTCAATTCATATAATAGACTTAACACAAACTGTAGATTTTTTAAAAAACGCGCTTATACAAGTACATAAAACTATTTCAGCAGGCGGGAAGTTATTAATTGTTTCCACTAAAAAGCAAGCTTCAGAACAAGTAAGCGAACTTGCAAAAGAAACAGGCCAATACTTTGTAAACTATAGATGGCTTGGAGGAATGTTAACTAATTGGAACACAATCCAAAACTCAATAAAAAGACTTAAAAAACTTGATGATCAGCTCTCTAAAGAGAACCTAGGATTTACAAAAAAAGAAATTTTAAAATTTGGCAAAGAAAGAGAAAAGCTAAAACGATCATTAGGTGGAATATCAGAAATGAAAAAAACGCCTGATCTAATTTTTATTATTGATACAAATATTGAATCACTTGCTGTTGCAGAGGCAAAGAAACTTGGAATACCGATAATAGCAGTTTTAGATACTAATTCAGATCCAACAGGAATAGAGTTTCCCATTCCAGGTAACGATGATGCTAGAAGATCGATAAATCTCTATTGTGAACTCTTAAAAGATACAATTAAGGACGCAGAGAAGTTTATAAAAGGCCAAGACACAAAAAAACAAAATCAAGAAAAAAAATCTGAAAATAAAAAATAATTCAGTTCAAAATGTCCGACAAACAATTACTAGACAATATAAAAAAACTTAGAGAATTAACTGGCGTAGGATTCAAAGATTGCAAAATCGCGATAGACGAATGTAATGGAGATTTAGAAAAATCTATTGAATTTTTAAGAAAAAAAGGAATAGCGAAAGCTTCAAAGAAAATGAATCGAACTGCCTCTGAGGGCTTAGCTTTGGTCAATGAAGCTGAGGGGGAAATATCTATTATAGAGGTCAATAGCGAAACTGACTTTGTTGCAAAAAACAAGGACTTCATTTCTTTTTGTAAAGAATTGTCTGAAATTAATTTTAATACAAAAGGAAATTTACAAAAATTAAATAATACTAATATGAAAAATGGTCTATTAGTAAAAGATAATCTTGTGAGTTTAATAGCTAAAATAGGGGAAAAAATTACTATCAGACGATGTGATTATTTTAATAATGAAAAAGGAGAAAATTTTTTTTATGTTCACTCGGCAATTGATAAGAATATCGGAAAAATTATTTCAATTGTAAAAGTAGAAGGTCTCGCTAAAAATGACGATCTCGGATTGAAAATTGCAATGCATATTGCAGCCAGCAATCCTATTGCAATTGAAGCAAAAGATATAAAAAAAGAAATCGTAGATAAAGAGTTGGAAATTATAAAAGCAGAAATAGTTAATTCAGGCAAACCAAAAGAAATTGCTGAAAAAATATCAAAAGGAAAAATTCAAAAATTTATAAATGAAAACTCCTTGCTGAATCAGGAATGGATCATGGATCCAAAGAAAAAAGTTTCTGAAATACTAAAAGAAGGAAAAAATAGTAAGCAAATCAAAATTAAAAACTTTATAAGATATAAAGTAGGAGAAGGCGTATAAAAATGAGTTCAGATTTTAATGATAAAAATTATTCTACTAAAATGGATAAAAGTATCCAATCTTTTAAGAAGGATATTTCTACATTAAGAACAGGGAGAGCTAATACTAACATGCTAGACACCATAAAAGTGGACGTATATGGACAATTAATGCCAATTGAGCAATTAGCAACAATTAGTGTCCCTGAGGCAAGATTAATATCTATTCAGGTTTGGGACAAATCAAATACAGTTTTAATAGAGTCTGCCATACAGAAATCGGAACTCGGAATCAACCCACAGATTGACGGACAAACTTTAAGATTACGAATACCTGATCTTACAGAAGAAAGACGAAAAGAATTGATTAAAATTTTAAAAGGTATGGGTGAAAAAAGTAAAATTTCAATAAGAAATATTAGGAGAGAAGCTAACGAGGAACTTAAAAAAAGATTAAAAGACAAATCTATTTCTGAAGATCAAAACAAAAATTTTGAAAAATTAATACAAAAACTTACAGACACAAATATTGAAAATATTGATAAGATTTTATCTGAAAAAGAAAAAGAGATTATCCAGATATGAACAAACTCAGCCATGTTGCTTTTATTATGGATGGCAATGGTAGGTGGGGCAGAAAAAAAAACAAAGGTAGAAATTTTGGTCACCTAAAAGGTGTAGAAGTTGTTAAAAATATCGTTAAGAATTCAATTGAATTCAAGGTGCCAATAGTAACCTTCTACGTTTTTTCTTCAGAAAATTGGAACCGTCCTAAAACAGAAATTAAATATTTATTTAATCTTATAAATAATTATTTTTTGAAAGAAATAGATAATGTTATTAAGCAAGGAATTAGAATAAATATACTTGGAGAAATTAAAAATTTATCACAAAACTTACAGCAAACACTGAGAAGCACAGTAAAATTGACTAAAAAAAATAATAAAATCATAGTGAATCTAGCTATAAATTACGGTTCAAAAAATGAGATAATAAATACTTTCAAAAAAACCAAAAAAAAATTGAACTTAAAGAACTTTGAAAAAAATCTTTACACAAAAGGCATGCCTGACCCTGATATTTTAATAAGAACTGGTGGCCACAAAAGGTTGAGTAATTTTATGCTTTGGCAATTAGCATATACAGAACTATTTTTCTTAAATAAGCTTTGGCCGGACTTTAATTATCTTGATTTAAAAAGAATAATTATAAAGTATAAAAAAATTAAAAGAAATTTTGGCTCTATATGATTAAAGGTAATTTAAAAAAAAGAATTTTTACATCAACAGCTTTATTATTTTTATTAGCTTTAATTTTTTATAATGATTTTGTATTAGTCTTAAGTTTTTTAATTATAGGTTCTTTGTCATCTATTGAATTTATTAATTTAATAAGACGAATATTTACTAATTTCTTTTTAAAATCTATCACTTCAATTATTTTTATAATTTATATTTTTTTATTTTGTTTCTACTTTTTATATTTCTCAAATTTAATTCAATTTAAAATCTTAATTTTTATATTATTAGTTGGGTGTATTGTTTCTGATGTAGCGGCATATTTTTCTGGAAGATTATTAAAGGGTCCAAAGTTATCGAAAATCAGTCCAAAGAAAACAGTCTCAGGTGCTTTAGGCTCTATTATTTTCACAACTTTATTCGTCTCATTTTCATTTACTTATTTTTTTAATTTTTTTAATATAAATTATTTATTTATCGGGTTGATAACTTCTATTACTTGCCAGATAGGAGATCTATTTTTTTCTCTACTAAAAAGAAAAGCAAGTTTAAAAGATACAGGTAATTTTTTACCAGGACACGGAGGACTATTAGACAGATTTGATGGAATATTAATAGGATTACCTTTGAGTTTAGTATCTATACTAATTATTTTTTAAATGAAAAAAACTATTTCTATTCTTGGTTCGACAGGTTCGGTAGGTCAAACCTCTCTAAAAATCATAAGTAAAAAAAAAAAATTATTTGATGTAAATTTATTATATGCAAACAAAAATTTTAAGCTCATCTGTAATCAAATTAAAAAATATAATCCTAAGATTTTTGTAATTAATGATTTAAAAATCTTAGAAAGAGTAAAAAAAAAATTTAAAAACAAAAAAATCATTTTTACAAATTTTATAAAAAAAAAAAGTATCAATAATTCGGATATCACAATCTCAGCTATACCTGGAATTGCTGGTCTCAATCCAACATTAATGATGATTAAAAAAAGTAAAAAAATTTTAATAGCTAATAAAGAATCGGTAATTTGTGGCTGGAACTTGATTTCTAAGGAAGCGAATAAATCTGGCGTGGAAATAGTTCCAATAGACTCAGAGCATTTTTCTATAATGAAACTTGTCGAGAATACAAATTTAGATGATGTTAAAAAGATATATCTTACAGCTTCAGGCGGACCTTTTTTTAATTATAAAGTTACTCAGCTTAAAAAAGTAAAGCCCAAAGATGCAATAAAGCACCCTAAATGGAAAATGGGAAAAAAAATTTCTGTAGACTCTGCAAATCTTATGAACAAAATCCTTGAGCTATTAGAGGCACACAAATTATTTAATATTCCGCAAAATAAATTAGACATTTTAATACATCCAAATTCATTAGTTCATGCAATAGTTGTTTTAAAAAATGGGTTAACTAAATTTATTTATCACGACACCTCAATGGTTATTCCTATTGCAAATGCAATTTTTGCAGATCAATTAAATATCGCAGATTTTTATAATTTAAAAAAAAATAAAAAAAAATCAATCATGGAAAACTTATCTTTTTATGAAGTTAATCAAGAGAACTATCCAATGATAAAATTAAAAGAAAAAATATTTGAGTTCCCTTCATCGCCAATAATTATTAATGCAGCTAATGAAGTGTTGGTAGATCATTTTCTTCGAAAAAAGATAGCATTTTTAAGTATTTATAAAATCATTTTGGGTATTCTGAGAGATAGAAATTATAGGAAATATGCTATAAGAAAGCCTAATAAAATAAATCAAATAAATGATATAGACAACTGGTCAAGGAAAAAAACTTTGGAAATTATAAACTCAAAAAAATGATTAGATTAATTAATTTTGCTTTTATTATTATTTTTTTAAATATTTCTATTTCTAGAGCAGAAATTATTAAAAAGATTGAAATTACTGGCAACAATAGATTTAGTGAAGAGACAATTAAAGTATATGGAGATATTAAAATTAACAAAGACTATTCTGAAAGAGAGTTAGATCAAATACTAAATAATTTATATAGTACCGAATTTTTTGAAGATATAAAAATAAATTTAAAAAATAATACTTTAAAAATTTCTTTGAAAGAATATCCAGTTGTTAATCAATTAATTTTAGTTGGTGAACCAAGTAAGAGATTTAGAAACGAAATTATTAAAATTTTAAAGACAAAACAAAATAAATCATTTATTAAATCAAATTTATCTAAAGACATTGAAACAATAAAGAATCTTTATTCTTCCAACGGATATAATAAAAGTGTTGTTGAAGTAAAAGCGAAAAATCTAGATGAAAATAATATTGACCTAGTTATTGAATTGGATAAAGGAAATATAACTAAAATTTCATCAATCAATTTTATAGGAGATAAAAAAATTAGAGATAGACGGTTAAGAGATGTAATTGCAAGTGAAGAAAATAATTTTTGGAAAGTTATTTCAAGAAACACAAATTTCAGCGAAAGATTGGTGCAGTTGGATATTAGATTATTAACTAATTATTATAAATCTCAGGGTTATTACGACGTAAAAATTACCTCTAATTCAGCACAATTTAATGAGAAAGGAAACATAGACTTAATTTATTCAATAGACGCAGGAGAAAGATTTATTATAAATAAAATTTCAACAAACGCAGACTCAGTTTTTAACCAAAATCTATTTTTTCCACTAAAAAAAACATTTAATAAATATATCGGTGATTATTATTCACCTTTCTCGATTAAACAAATTTTAGAGGAATTGGATAATTTGATTGATAAAAATAACCTCCAATTTGTTGAGCACAACGTTGAGGAAATATTAGATGATAACAAAATTGAGATAAAAATAAATATTTTTGAGTCCGAAAAGATCTTAGTTGAGAGAATTAATATCACAGGTAACAATGTAACTAATGAGGACGTAATAAGAAGTGAACTATTATTAGATGAAGGCGACCCCTTTACAAAACTTGGATTAGATAAATCTATTTCTAAAATTAAAGCCAGAAATATATTTAACAATGTAAGTTCATCTGTACAAGATGGCTCTGAAAAAAATTTAAAAATTATAAATATTAATGTAGAAGAAAAACCAACTGGGGAACTTAGTGCTGGTGCAGGAGTAGGAACGAATGGTGGTCAAGTAGCTTTTAATATTTCAGAAAACAATTGGCTTGGCCAAGGAAAAAAGTTGAATTTTCAGATTGAGCTTGACGAGGAGTCGCTAGCAGGTACATTAAATTTTACCGATCCAAATTATGACTTTTTAGGAAATTCGTTAAATTATTTTATAAGTAGCTCTACGAATGATAAACCTGATCAAGGATATGAAAATAAGATTGTTAATGCTGGGATTAATACTACTTTTGAGCAATTTAAAGATATTTACGCTACTTTAGGTATTTCCGCTTCTTACGATGACTTAACTACTAATAGTTCAGCTTCTTCATCATTAAAAGAGCAAAGTGGTACTTTTAATGAAATAGCTGGACTTTATGGTTTTAAATTTGACGGAAGAAATAGAGCTTTTATGCCGACTAGCGGATCAGTAGTAAGTTTTAATCAATCATTACCGCTTTTTGCTGATAGAAGATCTGTATCAAATACATTTACAATGAGTAAATACAAATCAATAAATGAAAATATTGTAGGTGCTGGAAAAGTATACTTGTCTGCAATCAATGGAATTGGAGATGATGATGTAAGATTGAGTAAAAGAAAAAATATTAGCTCCAAAAGATTGAGAGGCTTTGAAAGAGGAAAAGTAGGTCCTGTAGATGGAAATGATCATATTGGTGGAAACTACGCAGCAGCTGTTAATTTTGAGGCAAGTTTACCAAATCTATTGCCAGACTCCTCAAGGACAGAAGTTGGGTTATTCTTAGATTTTGGAAATGTTTGGGGTGTAGATTATGATGGCGATATAGGTGATAGTAATAAGATAAGATCCTCAACAGGTATCCTTACAAGCTGGATTTCACCAATAGGACCGATGACTTTTATTCTATCATCAAATTTGTCAAAAGCAGATACTGATGAAACACAAAGTTTTAATTTTAATTTAGGTACTACTTTTTAAACAAAAATGAAAAAAATTTTGCTATTAACATTTTTTTTTGTAAGTTTATTAATAAGTAACAGTTTATTAGCAGAATATCCTAGATATATTGACTTTAAATATGTGTTAAATGAAAGTGTCGCTGGAAAAAAAGCACAAGATGAACTTAAAAAACAATATAACAAAAGTGTAAAAAATTTAAATAATAAAGAAAAAAAATTACAAGAAGAGGAAAAAGAATTAATTCAACAAAAAAAAATTATTTCAGCTGATGAATACAAAAAAAAGGTTACTGAATTAAGAAATAAAGTTAGAGATCTTCAAAAAGAGAAAAACCAAATCCTTGAAAAAGTAGCAAATCAAAGAGCAAAAGCAAAGAGTGAACTCTTAAGAAACCTAAATCCTATTATCAAAGAATATATGGTTGAAAAACAAATAAGGATGGTTATTGATAAAAAAAATCTAATTTTGGGCGATGAAAATCTAGATATTACTAAAGAGATTATAAGTAGATTAAATGACAAACTTAAATCAATAAAATTAAACTAAATAGTTTAATGAATTCGATAAACTTTTTTAAAAAAAAAAAATTAAAAATAAGTAAATTATTTCCTAAATCTAATTTTAAAAAAGATATACTCATTGAAGATGTAAAACCTTTAAATACTGCAAAAAAATCAGATCTTACTTTTTTTGACTCAATTAAATATAAAGATTTCGCACTAAATACTAAAGCTAAATTTTGTGTTACAACTATTAACTTAGAAAAATTTTTGCCAAAAAACACAGAAAAAATTTTAGTCAAAAATGTTTTATTAGAATTATCTAATATACTCAAAAAAATTTATCCAACAGCAGATATAGATTATCCTGATTTCACTTTAAGTTCGAAAAAAATCAATAAATATAAGTCTGTTAAATTTGGAAATAATGTTTTAATTGGTAAAAATGTAAAAATAGGTAAAAATACGAAAATTGGATCCAACTCAATTATAGAACAAAATGTAATTATAGGAAAAAATTGTGTAATTGGTGCCAATGTTATTATTAAAAATTCAATAATAGGAAACGAGGTTGTATTGCAAGATAATTGTAAAATAGGACAAAAAGGTTTTGGATTTATACCTTTAAAAAATAGAAATATTAAATTTCCACATATTGGCAAAGTAATTATCGAAGATTTGGTTGAGATAGCGTCTGGGTGTACAATAGATAGAGGATCTATCGATGATACACATATTGGAAAAAATACTTATTTAGATAATCAAGTACACATAGCACATAATGTTAAAATTGGAAGTAATTGTATGATAGCTGGTCAAGTTGGATTCGCGGGCAGTTCAAATATAGGGAACAACGTTTCAATTGGAGGTCAAGCAGGTATTTCTGGACATTTAAAAATTGGTAATAATGTTAAAATTGGCGGTGGAAGTGGAGTTGTTAAAGATATTTCAGATAACCAAATTATAATGGGTTATCCAGCTGTTTCATTAAAAGAATTCTTAAAAGATAAAAAAAAATGAGTGTTTCAGAAATAGATAAAAAAAAAATTGAAAGTTTGCTCCCGCATAGAGAACCTATGTTATTAATCGACAAACTTACGAAAATAGTATCACTAAAATCAGCGACTGCTATCATGTACGTAAAAAAAAATGGCTTTTATGTACAAGGGCATTTTCCCAATCAACCAGTTATGCCAGGTGTATTAATAGTAGAAGCCTTCGGGCAAGCAGCAGCAGCTTTGACGGCTCATGGTATTGATCCTAAGGAATATAAAAATAAATTGGTTTATTTAATGAGCGTCGACAAGGCAAGATTTAGAAGTCCTGTAGTGCCAGACTGTGAACTTCATTTAGAAATAGAGGCCATTAGATCTCATGGAAGAGTTTGGAAGTATAAAGGGACTGCAAAGGTAGATGGTAAACGAATGGCTGACGCAGAGTGGTCAGCAACGATTGTTGACAGAAAATAATGATACATAATTCAAGCGTAATAGATAAAAATTCAAAAATTTCTTCAAAGGTTAAAATTGGACCATTTTGTTACGTAGGACCTGATGTGGAGCTATCAGATAATGTTGAGCTAGTTTCTAATGTTCATATTGAGGGAAAAACAATAATTGGAAGTGGTACAAAAATTTTCCCTTTCGCGAGTATAGGGACCCAACCTCAAGATTTAAAATTCAAAGGAGAGAAAAGTACTCTAGAAATAGGAAAAAATAATATGATCCGTGAGTATGTAACTATAAATCCTGGAACAGCAGGAGGAGGGTCAAAAACAGTTATAGGTAATAATTGTTTATTTATG
>MDTA01216446.1_pt1 | contig 14556 bp, 13 predicted proteins | sample 811151 | NCBI WGS metagenome assembly MDTA01 (sample SAMN05326648, study PRJNA326480) | marine metagenome | isolation source: seawater | place: Indian Ocean: South | collected 2010 | reverse complement strand
GCAGAAATATTATTTTCGTTTAAATAATCTGTTAAATCTTCTGCCATTCTTTTTGTAAGGGTGGTTACCAAGACTCTTTCTTTTAAGGCAACCCTGTCGTTACATTCGCCTATTACATCGTCTATTTGAGTTGATGCAGGCCTTATTTCAACTTCGGGATCGGTGAGCCCGGTTGGTCTTACAAGTAACTCAACTAAGTTATCCTGTTTTTCATTTTCGTATTTACTTGGAGTTGCGGATACATATATTCTTTGCGGTGCTAGCATCTCCCACTCCTCAAATTTTAAGGGTCTATTATCTAAAGCTGACGGTAGCCTAAATCCGTATTCAACTAGAGTTTCTTTTCTTGACCTATCACCTTTATACATGGCCCCAATTTGCGGAACGGAAACATGAGATTCATCAATAAAAACAACTGCATCCTTAGGTATGTAATCGAATAAACATGGAGGGGATTCGCCTGGTTTTCTTCCGCTTAAGTATCTTGAATAGTTTTCAATTCCTTGACAATAACCAAGCTCTCTCATCATTTCAATATCATAATTTGTTCTTTCTTCTAATCTTTGTGCCTCGACAAGTTTATTATTATTTCTAAGAAAACTTAGGCGAGTTTTTAGTTCATCTTTTATATTAGGAATACAGTTTGTAACCGTTTCTTTTGGGGTAACATAATGCGTTTTAGGAAAAATTGTTACTCTTGGAATTTCGCTGATTATTACTCCTGTTAATGGGTCAAACCATGATAATTTTTCAATCTCATCCCCAAAAAATTCAATTCTAAGTGCTTCTTTGTCTGAATCAGCAGGATAAACATCGACTGTATCTCCCCTAACCCTAAAAGTCGCCCTCCTAAAATCTAAGTCATTCCTAGTATATTGAAGAGCAGACAATCGTAGCACTAGATCACGCTGAGAAATCATATCCCCTCTATCAAGGTGAACTACCATTTTTAGATATGATTCAGGAGCTCCTAGACCGTAAATTGATGAAACGGTTGCAACCACAATAGTATCCTTTCTCTCTATCAAGGCTTTTGTAGCCGATAATCTCATTTGTTCAATATGCTCATTAATAGATGCATCCTTGGCAATGTATGTATCCGAGGTTGGAACATAAGCTTCGGGTTGGTAATAATCATAATAAGACACAAAGTACTCAACAGAATTATTAGGAAAAAAATCTCTAAACTCGCCATAAAGCTGAGCAGCAAGTGTTTTGTTATGAGCCATGACGATTGCTGGTCTTTGAGTTTTCTCTATTACTTTTGCCATAGTAAAAGTTTTTCCTGAACCAGTAACACCTAAAAGTGTTTGATGAAGTAATCCATCTTGAAGGCCAGTAACAAGATTATCTATGGCTTCTGGTTGAGAGCCAGCTGGTTCAAAATCAGATTCAACTTTGAGTGTTTTAACTTCCATTAATTAGTTACTCTTTTAAAAAAATTAATTATAATGCTTTTGCGTGTTCCTCAGTAGCTCAGCGGTAGAGCAGTTGACTGTTAATCAATTGGTCGTTGGTTCGATCCCAACCTGAGGAGCCAGTTTAAAAAAGATCAATAAATTATAATCGTAGGTGCCATTTATCATTAATGCGTTCTAATGGATTTTTAATTACCCTTCTGCTAAATATTTCAGTTTTTGGGAATTCTATGTTCATTTTATCAACAATCATCTGATTTATTTTTATTCCAAGTATATTAATTATTCCTAAATAATTATTTTGCGTATATTCGAGCATAGATATTTCCTCTGCCTCAGTATCTGTATAAGGATTATTTGAGAAAATTTCATCGTAAGAGTTTCTAGTAGTTGTTATAAATTCTTTCCACATTTTCATAAAATCTAGATGCAAATTAATATATTTATGAATTTCTTCATCTGAAAACTTTTCAATTCCTATAATAGAACATTCATCCAATATAAAGCTCAAAGCATCTGGATCATTAATTCCTGCATCAAGTTTACTTACTGCGGTATTAAGATGATTTATAAGACTGTCTCTTCTGTTTCTAACATAATGTGAGCTATTATTCTCCCAATATTCGTCAACTAAACTAAGCATCCCTTTTGTGAAATATAAATATGTATTTTGAAGATAACTCTCAAACTCTCGCTTATGAAGAAATGGAGCAAATTTTCTGTTAAATTGTTCCTGTTCACGAGCTAATTTAATTAAATCTAATTTCTCATCTTTGTTGTCAGCTTGTCTTCTAAAGTCTATTTCATTTATAGAATGGATCACAAAGTCTTGCAATATAGCTATGGCGTTTTTGTGATCACTACTAATGTTTGGTTTATAGGCTTCAACTTGTTGGGCTACATTAGATGCAACTTCAAATTGTTTGATTAATTTCTTATATTCGTATGTATTTATTGTATTCTTAGATATTTGAAAATAATGCTCAGCATCGGTAGCAATCCAGTATGCAAGATTAAGTTTTGTTTGCAGTTCTAAAAATACTCTATCATGGGTGTTATTCTTTTTGTAAAAAATCATTTAATTTTTCTAAATTATACTTTTTTGATGTTAATACTTTTTTTTCTTACGGTTCTTGCTGCTTTTGCAGGAACAACTTTTTCAGGTTGCGCTTGATAGGTTATGAATCCCCAATTAAGATTATAATCATTTACTTTTGCAGAAACATGATTGCCCATCGCCTCTTTTAATTTATCCATGCAAATGTCTTTATGAATTTTTGCATCCTTTATTATCCTATCACATTCCATAATTTGTTCTGCACAGACACCAAGATCCTTTGGAAGAATTTTAATATCTTCGGAAGAGTCGCTAGTTGTTTTGCTAAATTTCATCATATTTTTTATCTCCTATAAATTTAAGAGCCACATTCAAGCTCAATAATAATTGCTGATTTGTTAACTTCAATTAGTCTAAAGCCCTCTGTAAACCTATAGCTAATTTCATAGTCAACACTACCAAATTTTGTTTCGAATTGATCAATCATGTCATCGGTGAGTTCTTGAGTAGCTGTTGCTAAACATGATTTGACATACACTCTAGTGGTAAAGCTCTCTACCTCAGCCCTTCTGCGACTAAATGTAGAATTATTCTCTATGCTAGTATCAATATTTTTATCGTAGTAAAAAAATCCATGGGCCTCAATGATCAAGTCTAAGCCTTTTGATTTTGCAAGCTCAAATAATCTAGAGACTGTAACAGAATTATTTTGATCTACTGTGAACATATCATGACCAGTGGAATTATTGTGGATTATATCTTGTATTTCTTCTTTAATATTTTTAGTGTTTTCCATAATTAATTTGTTAAATTAAGATAAATATATTATTAAACATTATTGCGACATTTCGTGTCGTATGTAATTAAACTATGGATTTAAATGAGATTGTGTTCGTGCATGCCATCAAATAACTCTGCATACTCACACTGTTTATCGCCGTTTGGACCAAAGCCTGATTTTGAGTGACTAGGACATTTTTTCTTACGTAGACATTTTTTTAGCTCCATTATAGTTTCTTCAACCCAAGAACAATCTCCGTCATAAGTTATAAGTTGTACATCAAACTTCATATTTGCTTTATCAACTTCATTTTCTAACATGCCGTCTTGAAAATGTTGATCACCATTTACATATACAAAATATCCAGTTTTGCTTACTTTAAATCCTTCTTGTTTTAAGATCCATTGATACATATCCATCTGTCTTTTGTAGGACTCTTTATATACTCCTGTTAGAGTAATTTTATTTAACTCTGTCCCATCATCGTTTTTTCTTCCAGCAGTACTTTTATAATCAACAACAAAAATTTCATCTGTTTTAGGATTATGCCAAACATCATCTAAGCCTCCGCCAATTATGAGATTGGAGGGCTCATGAAAGGTTCTGAGTCCCAGCTGTAGTGACTTTGTCCAAAGTTCAAAATTCTCATGCTTATACGGAACTAAGTGACCCAAGCCATGTCTTTCCATAAAAGGATGTGGTTTTTGTAATTCTCTGAATTTATCAAAATCTTTTTTTAACAAGGTGTCAGTTGCTGTATTAAGTAAAAAACCAGGCATACCAGGAAACTTAATTCCTTTAACTCTGTTCATCCAAAAACAAGCAGGACAATTCATAAAAGATTGAATTTGAGATCTGCTTACTTCATAAGGTTCCGGGTGATCCGGTTTATATGTTCCTCTATGCCTTGCCATAATTGATTATAACCATAAATCAAATAAAAGGTTTTTAGTAGCTTTTGCCTTTTTTACATCTAACGTGTCATTAAAGGTTTTTTAATAGCCTTTGCCTCTTTTGCACCTAAAATATCTTTAATAAATTTGTACCCCCCAATGCCTCTTTTCCTAAGAATTGCTTTTTGGAATATGTTATCTGATTCATCAGCCAAACCATAAATAAAATCAAGCATATGTTTGTTAGTGTCACCCCATAATGGCATCGTTATGTAAAATGCATTTTCGGTGCAAGCTAAAGTCTGCCCATCAACATTTTGATTGATGGCAATTTGATGTTTTTCAGTATTTCTTCTATTCACAAAAAGGTATTTGAAGTCTAAAACATATTTTGCGTTATATAAGATTGAATTATTTTTCTCATTATCAACTTTCTGAGATGTAATTATTCTATTTGCATCCGGAAAGTTGGCATCAATTGGATTAAATAAATATGTATCTCTTGCTTTATTATCAAGGCTGATAGAATGAGTTTTTCTAATCCTTTTTTTGCTTATGCGGGATTTGACAATAATTTTTTTTTCTCTATTTTGTGCTTTCCTTGAAAAAGATATAAATTTCTTTAATTCAATTTTAGGAATGATCATGCCTTCATTTAAAGAACATGATCCTAACTCATCGTAGAAATATATTAACCTGTGACCGTCTGTTGCTATTATATTTACTCCACCAAATGAACAAGGTTTTATAAAAACACCATTTAAATAAATTCTAAAATCATTATTCGGTGCAATAAACATAGCATTGCCAAACATCCCGGCATTGAATTCTAATAAATTATCCTTAGGCATAAGCATCACTTGTTTTTCATTTTTTTTCATTTTAGTGCCAGCTTTCAGTGGAAATTCTTATTACTTCGCCAAAAGGGAAATTTGAGGTTTCTTCACCATCAGCTGAAACTAACCACATAACAGGATCCTTAGGGACAAATTTTGGAAATTCTTCATATCCATCTGTGAGGTAAATGGAGACTTTATGAGAACCCATATGATTTTCATTGTTTTTTTCTAGGTATCGAAAGAAAGGTACAAAGCTTGTTCCTCCCCCTCCTTTTAAAGCTGGGATTTCTTCAGGAGAGCTTATTTTAAATGGGCCAGACAATTGACAGTCACAAAAGAAAAAATCACATTTTACATGTGGATATGATTTTAAAATTCCATTTATCTCGGCTACAAATTGATCTATTAGATCTCTTGAGACTGAACCACTTGTATCTACACAAACTGATACTTCCAAAGCCTCGGTCATAAGACCCTCAAGATAGAGTCCTCTATATAAAAATCTTCTATCCAAATCATCAAAATCTGCTGGAGTTCTTCCAACATATTTCCAAAGTGCATGTCTCCAATTAACATCAGGCTCTAAAATATTTTCTACTTCTCTATCCATTCCATCTGGAAGACCTCCTGTGGTATTGCTACCAAATTTATCAGAATTATTTGTCATGTTGGAATTTTTTAAAACTTGCATTTTATCTTTCCAATAACTTTCAATTTTTAATTTGTCAGACTCACTTAATTTGTCAGACTCACTCAATATTTTATTTGAGGATTTATTCTCATTTAAGTTGAGATCAGTAATATGAGCTTTGTATTTCTTATAATTATTATTTTTAAGCAAAGATTCATAAATAAATTCAACTGATTTATCTCTATATTTATTATCAATGACTGCTCCGTCTGGAAGTTTAAAAGGTGTATTCCTAATAATTAGATCATTAACAACAATGTCTGCAGCTATATTCCATATATGTGGATCTCTATTTTGTCTTCTTGTGACATGTAAAAGTGCCATATGAAGAACTTCATGGAGCATCAAGGCATTTTGTTCTGATGAATTCAGACTTTTAAGAAAATCTAAGTTGAAATATATATCTTTTCCATCTGTACAAGCTGTATCAATCTTTTTGGTTTTCTTGATTGATGCAAAAAGCATCAATGCTCCAAAAAACTGACACTCTCTTCGAACTTGAAGCTTGCATTTACTAATGATCTCATCAAACATGCTAAGCTGCTAATAATTTTTGAAGTCTCTCAGCAACTTTCATAAGCTTATTATTCTTAGCGATCATATCAACAAGCTGATCGATTTTTGTTGAGCTTTTCCACTTAGTGGTTACATCATATGTGCATTGACTTAACCACTCCATCCCACCTTTATCATCAATATATAAAAAAGCATTTTCAACTTCCTTTATCGTTTTTGCCCTCGTTGCTGGCGCACAGGTTAGAGCATACTTTGCTGATAAATCATCAGGGAAACTTGGCTTTGACTCTCCTTTTAAAATAGGCTCAATATCTGGAAGAGTTTTGTAAACCTTGCAAAAACTTCTAAATTCAGCTGCGCATCCCTCTCCGATTGCAGGATCAATGTCTAAATTAGCTTGCAATAAAGAATTGCTTATATCCCAGCTTCTAGGAGAAGGCCATGATGGAGAGTTTTTATCAATTTTATGCAGATACTTTGGTCTAAAGTTAAGAAAAGAAATAATCCTATCATCAACATTATTCTTCAAAGCATAATCCTTAAACTCATCAAGTCCGGTTGTAACCTCTAAATGAATAAATCTATTTGCTAAAGGCGCTGGCATATCAAAAACTGCTGCAAAATCTTCCTTTCTATTTCCTGCTGACCAAATAAACCATCCATCAGGAACTTTGTAACTACCGACTTTTCGATCTAAAATTAATTGTTGGGCAATTCCTTGAACTGCCGGAGGAGCCATATTAATTTCATCTAAAAACAAAATACCTTTTCCATCTTTGGGGAGGAATTCTGGTGGATACCAACAAGCTACATTATCTGCAGGAACAGGTATACCTCTTAAATCTGTTGGAGCTAGTTGACTAATTCTTAGATCAATTAAATCTAAATTATTTTTTTTAGCAACTGTGTCAACAACAGACGACTTACCAATGCCAGGCGCTCCCCAAATCATAAGCGAAGATTGAATATTATGATTAATAATGCCATCCAAATAAGACGATAGTTTTTTTATTGAAAGTTTTTTCATTTTTTTTTCTCTTTTAAAATTATGTTTTGTAAGATACTATTTAGTTGCGACAAAATGTGTCGCATATATTAAAAATAATGAAAAAAACCAACACAAATAATAAAACTTCGCATTATGAAGCAATAAGAAGAGGATTTAACATTCTCTCTATAGTAACTGAAGCGCGTCGTACTCCGCTTGCCACAAAAGATTTTCATTCACGAATAAATAACTTAGGTACTCAAGTAAGTAAAAAAACTATTGAAAGAGATTTAAAGGCACTTACAGAGCAATTCCCTGAAATGATCGAAGTTGATGATTCTTCAAAACCCTATACCTATAGACAACCTAAACTTGCAAGAAAGTACTCTGCAATGAGTCCTGAAGAAGCTGTATGCCTTCAATTAGCATTTGCATATTTAAATCCATTGCTTCCAAATAGATCTCTTGAGGAAATAAGGCCATACCTAAAAGAAGCTGAAGCTGTGTTAAATGAACAATCTTCCACAAAAATGAGAAACTGGAAAAATAAAGTTTTAACAATTAATGAAGGATTACAACTTAAACAAGCACAAATTAAAAAAAATATCATAGAAAATATGCATAAAGCTTTGTGGGATGGAAAAGCAATAATAGCCAGTTACCAATCAAAGAAAAAAGCATTTCCATCGGATTACTTGCTTCATCCTGCTGGTCTTGTATACAGAGGAAGAATTTGCTACTTGGTTTGTTCATTTGATGATGATCCTGAAAAAATTATTTATTTAGCTGCGCATAGATTTCATAAAATAGAAATCTCTCTTGATACTTATAGCCGTCATAAAAATCAAAAAATTCAAGATTTAGCATCAGATTTATTTGGTTATAAACTTAATGAGAAAAAAATAAATATTAAGCTAAAGTTTTCTATTGAAGCTGGTTCACACCTATATGAAACTCCCATATCTGATTCTCAAAGAATCAAAATGTCTCGAGATGGATGCATATTGGTAGAGGATAAGGTTAGTGATAATATGGAACTCAGATTTTGGATCAGAGCTTTTGGCGATTCTGTCGAAGTACTTAAACCACTAAAACTTCGGAAAGAATTTAAAGAGATTGCAAAAAGTATGTCAAAAACCTATCAAAAAGATTAATCAAAACTATCTAATTACCCTTAAATATGGGGCTTAAAAACTAAATGAAGTCTGGTGAGGTTGATTTTCATCAGATATTTTTGGCAATGAAATATTATTAATCTTATGATCTTCGCTGTAGATATAATTTTTTGCTAGCTCACTATAAAAATCTGTCACCATGTTAGGTAATTCTTTTTGTATTTCTTTAATTCTCAATTCTTTAACCATTATTTTCTCCTTTAAAAATTTCAGATAAATATATTATGTAGTAATGGTGCGTCAGAATATGTCGCGTTAGTTCATCAAGTTTTTTTGATAGATACCCTCGTAGAGTTGAGCAATACGAGGGTATATCAAAAGTTAGAGCGAATATGACGTAATTCCAAAGCCGTCTCTAGCATGACCGCTACAATGGTAGCTAGCTTGATAAAGAAGCCCCAACCTTGGTGATATTAACGACATGGGATACACGTCTTCATACCGTTTAAACTATACCACCCTAACACTATGCCACTTCCGAAAGCAGTTGTTCTTTAAATTTAGAATGTTTTTTCATAGATTTACTTGCAACTACTCTGTAAGCATTATAGACATAGATTTTTTCATCTTTATTTAAACTTGTAGTATCAATCTTATAAAAATCTTTTTTATGTAAATATTTCGTATCTCTTGGGTCAAGTTTAATAATATGATCTGATATTGAGTTGTGATATGAGTGCTCTCTTAAAATTAGTTGTGCTATCGATAATGAATTTGTATGTTCTCGTCCATCAAGTTTATTACGACTGCTTATATATTTCGCTATAAATAATCTATTCTTTATAAGTAACGTTCTTTTAACGACATTGAAATCTTTAACCCATGGCATGTTAACGGACGCAATAAATTTATTAAATTTTGGATCCTTTACAAAGTCAAACCAAAACGCATCCAAACACTCAAAGTTATTCATATAAGTAGCTTTGATTAAATCAAAATCACTTCTCCATGGTGGGTGTAAATCTAAAATAAAATTTATACGATATGAATCTGCAGTTTTAAGACACCTTAAAAATATATTTTTTCGGTCTTCTAAAGAGTAATGTTTAAAAGCAAACTTCCAAAAACGTGCTTCATGACGGCCATCTGATTGAATCATGTTTGAATAAATTTCAAATATTAAATCTTTATCTTTTTGAGGATCTAAATCAAGCTTGCCGAAGTCATCAATGTATTGCGACGTTGTTTTAAACTTTCTTAAATAATATTTTTTTAAACAACTTCTATTTGCAGGAACTGAGTTTGACTCCCAGAAGACTTCGCAAGCCATATCTCTAGTGATCATTTCTTTTACTATTAAAAACTTTTCTATTTTGGGGCAATCATGAATCATCTTCTCGAAAAAACCCTGGTTAAAATCTAATTCATAGTCATGATTCATTAATGGTTTAAGCGTATTTAAAATTTCTCTACATAAGCCAAAATCTCGTTTTAATATATGCGGCATTTCAAAATATACATCTTTGATTGATTCATTAAGATAATTCCAATTTCTGTTATTATTTGTATCAATAAGAGTTATGTCCTCTTCAAGCTTCTTTAGTTTTTCATAGCACTCATCTTTTTGTTTTTTATAATCAAAAGACCTAAGAGTTTTTATTTTGTTGAATTTTCTTTTAAATAATCCAAGTTCGAAGATATCTGTATTGCCATTGTTTTTTCTTCTAATTATTTTCGTTGCAGCTTTATATAGAAGATCTTTAGCAAAACTAGATAGTTTTATTCCTCTTTCACATATATTTAATATTTCGCCATAGCTAGGATCATCTAATGCTAAGTTTGGTTGATTGCTAATGAACATCTCAAGATCTTCATCAGATAGTTTTTTTAAATTAATAGCAAAGGAGGCATGATGTCTATTTTTTTTTAAAACCTTTGAGATAATATCTTTATCTCCTCTTATTCTTCTTGAAAGATATTGAATTTGATTTGGATACTTGTCTATTACTATTGAAGCTATATCTTTATCGTCTCTGAGTTGAGAACTTAAGTGTTTTATGCTTAAAACCTCATCATGATGCCTATCGTCAAGCAAGCATCCGTTTTTTAAAGCTTGTTCAAAATCGTCTTTACTTAAAGTTTTCGCAATTCCTTGATGGAGAGGTATTCCATATTTTATAAGTTTCTTTATGATTTCAGGATCATTTAAAATATTAAATGGAGTATTTCTTACAAATGACTTACATTTAAAACACTTATGATTTTTACTGATTAGTTCTGAAATTAACTTCTTATCACTCCTTATGTAAAAAGGAATGTGATTCCAGTCAATGCTCGATTTAGAATTTTCAATAACTTTTATATATTTCTCTTTTAAAGAAATATATTTCGAGATTTTGAAATCTTCTACTCTCATTAACCAGATCCTTAGAGAATCGTTTCTGTATTTTGCAAGGCATGCAATTATTTCATTATCAAACAAATATCTAAATGGTATATCGTATATAGAAAAAGATTCATTAGAAGTTTCTTTTATTTTGTTTATTAAGATTTGTTTATTCATCATTTGATAAGTCTTAAATTTGAGGAATACAAACCCTGCTGCAGAACTACCTATATTAAATTTTTTCATGACTTTGTAAAATTCACTGTCTCGATTACAGGCTTTTTATTTTTCGTTAAGTCTTGAAATCTTTTTTTCATAGCTGCTAGAACAAATGGATCTACTGATTTTTTATTATATTTTTTTAGATAGACTTTCCAGATAAGTTTGAAAATTGAAGGATCATGAACTAACGAATAATCTAAGGATTCGATTTGTTTACAACTTAGTTTTTTTATTAGATTTTTTTTACAATTTTCTTTTGAAAATATCGCGGCCTCTTTATAACGCATATTCAGCTGCTCATCTTTTGAAAGAAAGTCAAAATACATGGCGTTTTGATGAATTACTTTTCTTTTAATTTCATTGTTTGCATGAATGTTAGTTAGAAATTTAAACAAATCATTGTTCTTTAACACACAGTATTCCCTCATATCATCTGGGAATAAATTTATTAAAAATGGATAAATATTTGTGATTTTTTTTGCTGAATTTTTATTTAATTTTGTATTAAATTCCTTATAGTAAATTTGTTTAATGTCACTTTTAATTTTTGAAACTAGTTTTTTTAAATAATCATGTGAAAGGTGTTCACGAGAATAAACAAAAGTGTTTGAATTAGCATCAGTCCCCTTATATATAAACATCCTAGTTTGAGATAATTTAGGCCAAATATAATAATTGACTTTTGTAGAAGGCTGAGAGATTTTTGCAGTACTACCTAAAGATTTGATAAGTATCTCAAAATCATTATTTTCTTCCTTAGATCCCATCCAGCATAAATTTTTATCTGCTAAGACTGAATTCGTTTTTACAAACTCTAATTTTTCTATATTATTCATTTAAAATATTAATTATTAAGACAAGCTAATTTATTAAACTAGAGTTTACAATTAGCAGCGACAATAAGTGTCGCATTCAAGTGCTTGATATTTTTAAAAGGAATATGTATTAAAAATTTTTTATTACGATTTCTTTATATTTTTTTCCGTCAGCATTATAAGCCATTACATTGGCACGATTAATTGGCTTATGCTGCCAGCCATTTTTTTTATCGTATAACTTACAAATATCTTTATCATAAATATTAGTAACGATTATGTGGGAACCCTCTTTGTTCTTTGCTTCTAAAATTTGGGATAACTCCTTTTGAGCATTCCAATCAAATTGATTAGCTGAATACATATCAAAAGAGCTTTCATTAGATTTGGTAACATAAGGAGGATCCACAAAAATTAGATCATTTTTTTTTGCTTTACTGATACTAATGCGAAAGTCTTCATTTATTATATCTGCCTTTGCGAGCATCTTACTGTATTCAATGAACTCTTCCTCAGAGACATTAAAATCTTCAGAATCCCCAATTGGAACATTGAATTCATTTTGGCTATTCACTCTGTAAATACCGTTATAACAAGTTCGATTTAAATAAAGAAATCTAGAAGCTTTCTTCGTTTCATCTGTGAGATTATTTTTTGCACGAATTTTATAATAATAATCTTTACAGTGTGCATTCATATGTTTTTGTGTAGATGAATAAAGCTCAGTAGGATTATTTTTTAAGCAATTATAAAAACCAATTAGTTCATCATTTATATCTGCTAATATCGATTCATTGTTAGGCTTTAAATATTTGAAAACGGCGCCACCTCCCAAGAATGGCTCTATATATCTTTTGTATTCAATTGAAGGATGATTATTGAAAGCTCTTGAAATTAGGCTATCTTGACTATGAAAGATTTGTTTATGATTTTTTGTTAGCCAACTCTTGCCACCCGCCCATTTAAGTAACATTTTATATATTCCATAGCTCTCTTAGCTGTTTAATTAATTTACTTTCCGATTTTCTCACCCTTTTGTCTGCGAGCATAATATCACTCATGAAATCAATCATTTTTTTTTGCTGTTCTTTTCCTTTAAGAAGTGCTCCGTAAATGTTTGCAGCTTTTGTAATACCTCCATATTCATAACTTTCTCTAGACACCTGATCTACTGCATCAAGAACATCATGGTTTCGAACATCTCCGATAAGCCATTCACCTGAATTTAAAATTTCTGTTATTTTTTCAACTTCTTTTATGTGGAGATTGTTATCTACCAATGCCATACAAATACATAACTTATACATAATATGATCTGGATTACTATTTTCTAGTTGGACTATTCTGGCATTTAAATTTTTTTCTAATTTTGAGGTTGCAATTTGCATTCTTTCAATAATTGTATCTATTTCTTTTTTAATTTCCGGGAAGTTTATTATTGCGTTTTGAAGATCTTTCATGGTTCTTGCAGTGCATAACCATTTAGCAAAATCTGCTAATTTCTCACTTTCAGCATTGCCAGCTCCTCCCATTTTAGCTCTTTCAACCGCTTCAGTTATTAAAATGTTACCTTCCATCCATTCAGTAACTAATGAAACATCACCTTTTTTAACAAATGCCTTTGCAATCAAATCAATATCATCTCTAAATGCAGTACCTCCATCTTTTGAACCTCCAGAAATTCTTTGAATCTGTTCACCCTTGATGACTTCTTGAATTATAAATTTATCAAATGCATCTCGAGTTGGTTTTTCCACCTTTCCATTAAGAAAAGTGGGATCGTTAAAATTTTTTCTTAGTTTTGATATTGGTGGGCCTTTTGTTGCTAATAATTCCCAGTAGGAGTAGAAATTCTCCTGTTTAGCATAGGACATCTTGTGTTGCTCAATCATAAATTTACAAGTTTTATAAGCTTTTTTAACATGTTCTGCTTTTATCCCATATGTGTCCTTAATTATATTAAAGGCATCTTGCTGATTGGTTTTATTTTCATCCATTTCCTCTTTTACTTGCCTGTAGATATAAGAAGATTCTTCAAATTTTCTCCAATCAATTTTTCCAGTTAATTGCATAGTACCAATCAACCTATTGATGACTTGTGCATCAGTACCATCAGGTAAAACATTCACTTGGACCTCTGACCATTTTGGTCTATCTTTTGGTTTATCATTTTCAAAAAGCTGAATTGCAATAGCTAATCTAGTATTGCCTTCGTATACTGTATATTCATTACTAACTGGATTCAGGCAAACAATCAGAGGTTCGTTAATACCTTTATCATCTCTAATTTGATTTCTTAACTTGTCAAAGTCCTTGAATGAAATCATTGTGTTGTAAATTAAATCTTTAGTTATCGTGCCATCTTTCCTTTGTTGTTCTAGCTTGCTATAAATCCTTGGATTGCTGTCCCAAAATTGTAAATCTGAAATTTTTGCAAATCCATTCTCTACCTTATATTCAGCACCTTTAATCATCATTACTCTTGTTACTGAATCTCTTAGTTCTAATGACATAGCTTTATTTGATTCCAAATATTTAAATGTAATTTAATTAGCATCCAAGTATTTATATTAGGTTTTTAAAATGTCTGCAAGTATTTCAGCAAATTCATAACTGATTCTTTTCTTGAATTCATTCTCATCAATATCTCCCTGTCCAAACCTAGCAGCTGCTTCCTTAGCCTCTAAGAGAGCATCAACCCATTCGTCAATTGAATCTTTATGAATAAGTTTATATATATAACAGTCTTTAGTTTGCGATATCCTATAAATTCTGTCTTGGGCTTGAAGATAATTTTCTAAACTAAAATCTCTGTCAAAAAAAATAGAGTAATTT
>MDTA01196312.1_pt1 | contig 14572 bp, 13 predicted proteins | sample 811151 | NCBI WGS metagenome assembly MDTA01 (sample SAMN05326648, study PRJNA326480) | marine metagenome | isolation source: seawater | place: Indian Ocean: South | collected 2010 | reverse complement strand
CAAATGATTGAACCCAAAACCTTGTGGGGACTTCATGTTAATGACATGCCTAATTTTTTTATGATGATTGGACCTCAGAGCTTGAATCCAGTTACAAATGTAACTTTAATTTGTGAAGAACAGGGAAAATACATATCAAAGCTAATTGCCTCAATGGACAAAAATGCAAAGATAGAAGTTGAGCCGTCTATAGAAGCTGTAGAAGACTGGACAAATAGATGTAATGAATCATCCAACGGAAAGATTTGGCTTCAATGTAATAATTGGTATATGAAAGGAACCAAAGACGATGTGAATGCCGGAAGAGAAAAGTCTAAGGCTATGTGGATGGAATCACATGAGTCCTATCTTAGATTCTTGTTAGGAGAAGAAGGCGGAAGCCAAGAAGAGCTATTAGAATTCTCTTAAGATAAAATTTCTAAATCATTTTTATCTTTGTTTTAATATAAGATTATTTTCTTGAGGAAATTTGTATGAAGAATTATGACGTTGTTATTGTTGGTGCTGGAATCTCTGGTATTGGAGCAGCATATAACATCCAAAAATCTTGTCCTAATAAATCTTTCGTAATATTTGAAGGAAGAGAAAATATTGGAGGAACATGGGACCTTTTTAAATACCCTGGTATAAGATCGGACTCGGATATGCATACTATGGGTTTTAGATTCAAACCTTGGACTGATCCTAAAACTATCGCGGATGGTCCGGCAATTCTAAAGTACTTGAACGAAGCAGCCGACGAAAATAACCTTAGAGATAAAATTCAATTCAAAACTAAAGTCAAAACAGCTAAATGGGATAGTTCTTCTGCATCCTGGAACCTAGGTATTGAAACCGCTGATGATGGGCAAATTAAGGATGTAAACTGCAAAATACTTTATCTCTGCGGGGGCTATTATAATTATGATGAAGGTTATTTGCCGGAATTCAATGGTTATGACGAGTTTGAAGGTGAGTTAATTCATCCTCAAAAATGGCCAGAAGATCTTAATTATGAGAACAAAAAAGTTGTTGTTATAGGCAGTGGAGCAACTGCTGTAACGATAGTTCCGGCAATGGCTGATAAAGTTTCGAAAATAACGATGCTTCAGAGATCGCCAACCTACTATATGTCAGCTCCAGATAAGAGACCATTTGATGGCATTATCAAGAAGTTTACTACGGACAGAATAGGCTACTTTCTTATTAGATGGAAAAATATCCTACTAGGAAGATTTTTTGTTTCGCAAATAAAAAAGAAACCTAACAAATATAAAGATATGTTAATCCGAGGGGTAAGGAGTCAATTAGGTGAAGGTTACGATATAGAGAAACATTTCACTCCAAAATATAAACCTTGGGATCAGAGGTTATGCTTTGTGCCTAATGGAGATATGTTTAAAGCCATAAGAGAGGGGAAAGCTGAAGTTGTAACAGATACGATAGATCAATTTACTAAAAGTGGCATTCTATTAGATTCAGGAAATCAAATAGAAGCAGACATAATCGTAACAGCTACTGGACTGAACATGCAGTTATTGAATGGTATAGATATAACCATAGACAATCAGAAACTCGATATTTCAGAACGTATTCAATATAAGACCATGATGTTCAGTGATGTACCTAATTTAATTGCAACTTTTGGTTATACGACTGCTTCTTGGACATTAGGTGCTGATCTAACAAGTGAATATGCTTGTAAATTAATCAACTTGATGGACTCGAAAGGAATGGATTATTTTTATCCTGAAGCAGGTTCAGATGTAAAAGGTGATGGAGACTTTTTAGATCTAAACTCTGGTTACATACAAAGGGTTGCAGATAAACTACCTAAACAAGGTTCTAGAGATCCATGGATAAATACTCAAAATTATCTTAAAGATTTGTTTCAAGTCAGATTTAAAAGTATCGAAGACTCAGACTTGAAATTTAAGAAAGCTAGTTAGTCCTAATTCCGTAAGAAATCCTGAAAATAATAAATTTTTTTGCCTTCACTAGATCCTGAAAACTTCTTCAGTGAGCAAGCCAGATCTAGAGCTTTTACACTTCTATATTTTTTTGCAGATCCTCCTAATAAAGGATCTATAAACCAAGGCTGAATAATTTGGCCTATGGATTCCGCTAACCTCTTCTCAGTCCTATCTCCTATTAATAGACCAGGTCTATAAATGGAAAAAGATTTAAAATTAAGAGCGGAGATTTTCTCTTCAATTTCACCTTTGCATTTGAGGTAAAAGTTATTAGTTTGGGAATCTGCTCCAATTGAGGTAATTATTGATAAATTAGGAACTTCAGCTTCTTGAGCTGCTTTAGCTATAGAAAAACAATAATCTACATCCACTTTTCGAAAAGCATCCTTTGATCCAGCTTTTTTAATAGTGGTTCCTAAGCATATAAAAACATCGCTTACATTATGAAATAAATCTTTGAAATCACTTCTCTCTTCATAATTAATTTTTTTGTAGGTCAATAGAGGGTGATCAGAAACTTTATCCTGCCTAATAAGAGCAGTTACATTATCTTTAGAGTTTAACAACTCTTTTACAAGAAGATTGCCAACTAATCCCGTTGCACCCGCAACTAGGCAATTTCTTTGCAAAGAACTCACTTCCAATATTTATCTTTTAAAAGTCTTTTGTATAATTTACCTGTTGGATGTCTCGGCAATTCCTTCTCAAAATCTATACTTTTTGGACTCTTTATCGAAGACATATTTTCTTTGCAGTAAGCAATAAGTTCAGCTTCTAAAGCTGGACCAGCATCATTTAAATCTGCTGGCTGAACAACCGCTTTTACTTCTTCTCCCATTTCCTCATTCGGTACACCAAAAACTGCTACATCAGCTACTTTAGGGTGCATTACGAGCAGATCTTCTGTTTCTTTAGGGTAAATATTAACGCCGCCTGAAATTATCATAAAAGACTTTCTGTCTGTGAGATAAAGGAAGCCATCCTCGTCTAAATATCCTACGTCACCCAAAGAACTATAGCCTTGTTCGGTCATGGCGCTTTTAGTCTTTTCTTCGTCATTATGATATTCAAAAGTTGTTGCGGTCTCTCCTCCAAAATACACGCCTCCGACCTCACCTACAGGGAGTTCAGTACCATCGTCATCTAAAATATGTAATGAACCAAAAAGAGGTCTACCTACACTCCCTTTATGTTCAAGCCACTCCTGAGAGTTAATCATAGTGATTCCGTTGTATTCCGTACCCGCGTAATACTCATGAATAATTGGACCCCACCAATCTATCATTTGCTCTTTCACAGCAACTGGGCATGGTGCAGCAGCATGGATTGCGACCTGATGACTCGATAGGTCATACTGCGTTCTTATTGAAGGATCTACTTTGAGAAACCTAACAAACATTGTAGGGACCCATTGAGAATGGGTAACTTTATACTTCTCAATTGATTCTAAGGCAATTTCTTCATCAAACTTTTCTAAGATTACTGAAGTGCCACCCGCAGCTAAAAAACCAGTATTAAAATTTAAAGGTGCGGCATGGTACAAAGGAGCTGGTGATAAATAGATGCTCTCCTCTCCGGCACCGTAAAGTAAAAGCACTCTAGCTAGCCCAGGATCCTCATCTTCTACTTCATAAGGTAGCGGTGTTAAAGGCAATTCTCTTTTTACACCTTTCGGCTTGCCAGTAGTTCCAGAAGAATAAAGCATAGATCCACCTTGGCATTCATCATCAATAGATTCTTTGGACATAACTTCTATCGAATCTTCATAAGACTCATATCCATCTGTAGTGCCATCAAGCATGAATTTATGAACATCACCTAAAACAGAATTAAGATCATTAGCCGTTTTTTCTAAAAATTTAGAAGTTATTAAAATCTTAGCTTCGCAGTCTTTAACAATGTATTCAACTTCTGAAGGTTGTAATCTCCAGCTTATGGTTGTATATCTGAGACCACTTCTCCAAGCTGCAAAGATAATTGGGAAAAATAAAAAATGATTTTCCAACATAATTGCAATCGAATCTCCCGGCTTTAGTCCTAAAGATCTAAATAGTTGTGCGCCTTGATTAGATAATTCATTTAATTCCCCATGAGTGATAACCCTTTCACTGCCGGCCATGATTATTGCTGGTTTTTCAGGAAATTTTTTTCCATTTACTCCCGGATGCATAACTTCTCCCTTGTTATATGTGTAAAATTTTCTTAAATATTGCCATACAATGTTATTTTAAGTAAGACTAATATTATTAAAATCAAATGAATTCAAAATCATTAGCATTGATTACAGGTTTTGGCGGAATTAATTCTGCAGGTAGAAGCTCCTATCACCTTTCTTATAAAAACTTGATTTTTAATTCTTTAGAAGAAAAAGAACAATTAGAAGTTCTTCAAGACCTGGCAGTATTACAAGGAAAAATAGAGCCTCTAGGAAGATCTTGGGAAACTATCTCAGGAGACACAATAAATTTACAAGAATACCTTAAGGAGAATGTGTCTATCATTAGAAATGACAGCATGGTTCGTAAGCTAGATAGAGATATTTACGATAAAGAAGGGATTATTCTTGATCAAATTAAAGCAAGCGCGGCCGGGCAACTGCCAAGTGGTTTTGATCCATCAAATTTATACCCTGCGAGACAACATCCCAAAGCACTTCAAATGACCGTTTTCGGTATGGGAGATGCACTTGGACAGCTAGGTATTAGCTGGAAAACTATAATTGACAAAATTTCACCTGATGAAGTGGCAGTTTTTAGTGGCGCTGCTATAGGTCAATTGGATGCCTTTGGTTTTGGCGGATTAATGCAATCACGCTTGAAAGGATCTCGGGCAAGTTCAAAAAATTTGGCACTAGGATTAGTGGAAATGTCAGCTGATTTTATCAATGCTTACATTTTAGGAAGTGTAGGAAGAACAGGTCATAGTGTAGGAGCTTGTGCAACGTTCCTTTACAACTTGCAAATGGGTAAAGAAGCTATTGAATCAGGTTCAGCTAAAGTTGTAGTAGTGGGAGGAGCAGAAGCTCCAATCACTCCTGAAATTGTTGATGGTTTTTATGCCATGAGCGCATTATCTGATGATAAAAGAATGATAGAGCTCCAGGCGCAAAGAAATGAAGATATCTCAAATGGCCCGATACAAGAAAAAGCCTGTCGCCCTTTTGGAAACAATGCAGGGATGGTGTTAGGGGAATCAGCTCAATTTATAATTTTGATGGAAGATTCTTTGGCTATAGATATAGGTGCGGAAATATATGGATGTGTATCTGCTGTTTCTTCTCATTCAGATGGTTTTAAAAGTTCAATAAGCGGACCGGGTATAGGAAATTATATTACTGTTGCTAAGTGTGTATCTGAAGCTGAAAAGATTCTTGGACTAAAAAAATTAAGGAACAATACTTTTATACATGCACATGGAACAGGCACTCCAGCTAATAGAACTACTGAATCCCATATTCTTGATGAAGTAGCATCCAGTTACGGTATCAAATCTTGGCCAGTAACCGGAATAAAATCATATTTAGGACATAGTATGGCTCCTGCCTCAGGCGATCAATTAGTTACTGCACTAGGAACTTGGAATAAAGGCGTAATACCAGGTATACATTCAACCGATTCGGTAGCCGATGACGTCTTTGATAAAAATCTAGAAATTTTGTTGGAGAACAAAGTCAAAGAAGATGAATTTTATAGCGCAGCATTCCTAAACGCCAAAGGCTTCGGAGGTAATAACGCGTCTGCCCTGGTTCTGTCTCCTACAGAATCAAAAAATCTCTTAAGCCAAAAATACTCTAAAAATAGAATTAATAGTTATCAATCTAAATTAGAAGATACTAAACAAAGAGCTAAGCTTCACAATAAACAAAGCTTAAAAGGAAATTACAATGTAGTTTATAAGTTCAATGAGAATGTTCTTCAAGGAGAAACAGACGTCAAAATTGATAAAGGAAAAATTAAACTTAAAAATTTTAAGAATCCTATAAATTTAAAAAGGAAATAGTATGAAGAAAAATTGGCAAGAAGTTAGGAAAGAAGTTAAAAAATTTGTAGAAGAAGAAGTGTATCCAGCCGAGCCTGCCCTTCAAAAAAGAGATTCGGAATCTCAAAAGATAATGTCTGGGCTGATGCAAAAGGCCAAGGATCAGTCTTTATGGGCTCTTGGCCATCCCAAAGATATTGGTGGTGAAGGAATGCCTTTCATGGAGTATGTATATATCAATGAGGTCGTTGGAAGGTCTTCAAGTGCTATGGTTGCACTAGGCACGCACTCTCTTCAAGACTCCATAATGTTAAGAGAATATGCATCAGAAAAATGGAGAGATAAATACTTAGAACCCCTTGTTCAAGGAGAAATATTTCCTAGTTTTGGTATGACTGAACCTGATGTTTCAAGCTCGGACCCTACTCAATTAGAGACTACTGCAGTGCTAGAAGGTGATGAATGGGTAATCAATGGAAAGAAATGGTTTACAAGTGGAGCCGCTGGCGCCGCTTATACAACTGTTATGTGTAAAACGGAAATTGATGTGCCTAGTCATGGAGCATTTAGCATGATAATTGTTCCGACCGATAATCCGGGATATAAAATTCTAAGAGAAACACCTGTGCTTGGTATGCAGGGCGGGCACGGAGGTCATTATGAAGTTGCTTATGACAACGTACGTGTGCCAAAAGAGAATCTGCTAGGTCCCAGAGGCCAAGGTTTCATTATTGCCCAACGAAGATTAGGACCCGGAAGAATTTTTCACTGCATGCGGTGGCTTGGTCAGGCCCAAAGAGCTTTTGATTTAATGTGCCTTAGACTGCATGAAAGAGAAGCATTCGGAAGTCCATTGGCTGACAAGCAACTAATGCAAAAATTTGTTTTTGATAGTGCTTGTGAAATTCAAGCCAGCAGACAATTAACATTAGATGCTGCAAAAAGAATTGATCAAGGGGACGATGCAAGGATAGAGATCGGTATGATAAAAGTAGTTGGTGCAAGTATGCTACACAATGTAATTGATAGGGCAATTCAAGTTCATGGAGCTAAGGGTTTAACTGATGACACTCCACTCAGTCAAATGTATAGGCATGCAAGAGAGGCAAGAATTTATGATGGGCCAGATGAAGTCCATGTGCAGTCTGTTGCCAGAAGAATACTAAAAAACTATCAAAACAATGGTGCCGGTTGGGATTTTGGTGAAAGAGATGCAAGCTTAATTGACTAAATGAATGAAAATCTAGCAAATATCCTAAAAGACAAACTTGCTGATGCATCTATAGAGGGAGAGATAATTAATCTCGAACCTTTAACTGGAGGGGCCTCAAAAGAAATATGGAAGTTTGAAGTTAGCGCAAATGGGCAATCAAATAGATACATTCTTAGGCGAGGTTCAGGAGTTGAAGGCCCCCTAGCAATAAAAACTTCAGACGAAGCTAAAATCCAAATGACAGTGAGGACATTGGGGGCACAAGTCCCTGAAATAGTTGCTGTTTCGAGCTTAGATGAAGAGCTAGGAGATGCTTACATCATGAAGTTTGTTGATGGCGAATCAATTGCTAGAAAAATTTTAAGAGACGAAGAATACAAAAGAGCATTACCTAATTTAGCTTTCGAGTGCGGTCAATCTATAGCAAAAATTCATCAAGCAGATATAAATGAATTTCCCTTTCTACCTTCCAAACCCGTATTCGAACAGATAAATGACCTATACCAAACCTATGAAGCTTTTAACCAGCCTTCTCCTGTATTCGAATACACTTATCTTTGGTTACTAGAGCAGAACTTTGGTGAAAAAAATGACGCCCTAGTGCATGGAGATTTTAGGCTGGGAAATATCATTATAGATAAAGATGGATTGAAATCAGTCATTGATTGGGAATTAGCACATATAGGCAACCCTCTTCAGGATCTGGGGTGGATTTGTGGGAACTCTTGGAGATTCGGAAATACTGATAAAGTGGTTGGTGGGTTTGGTGATTTAGCCGATCTCTTAAAGGGTTATAATTCTATCAGTAATTATCAAGTAGACGAAAACATGGTCAAAGCTTGGCAAGTATTTGGAACTTTTAGGTGGGGGGTAATATGCCTCATTCAAGCATCTGCACATTTAACGGGCTCAGTAAACTCTGTAGAGAAAGCAGCTATAGGTAGGAGAGTATCAGAAACTGAAATTGATATAGTTGATTTGTTATTTTTGGGAGGAAAGTAATGATTTTTGATAAACCCACGAGCATAGACTTACTAAAGGCCGTTAATCACTTCCTAGATGACAAAATTAAAAGCGAAGTACCAACTCATTTAGCCTTCAAATTAAGGATCGTAGAAAATGTTTTAAATATCGTCGTTCGAGAAATAGAACTTGGACAAGAGTTATCTGAAGATGTAGTAAAAGATCTAAAAGAATTAATTGAGCATGATGGTGCAGATATAGAGAGTCTTGCCAAGTTAATAAAGGAAGAGAAAATTAATATTGAAGATGAAAGTCTTAAAAACCTTCTTGTTAAACTATCTAAAAATAAAATTACGGTAGATAACCCGAATTACTCAACTTTCAAAAAATTAGTCGAGTGATTTGAGGGGTTTTTTATCTCTAAAAATCATTAAAGGGACCATGAAGTATTTCCAGGTTCTATGATAAAGCCTCGGAAATAATCTTTGTGACAAGTCTAAAAGTTTTGCATCTAAACCTATAAAAATTCTACTTTTATTTTTCTTCACTCCATTTAGGATTATTTCTGCAGCTTTACTGGGATGCATGCCCCCTTCTCTAAATAGATTTCCCATTTCCTCTTGAGTTTTGGGTGCGTTTCTTGTGAATATGGAATCTCTTGTGCCTTCATCACGATTAAAATCTTCTTCATTCATTCTTGCTGTGGCAGCGATATTTGTACCAATGTGCCCTGGATGAACACAATGGATCTGTAAATTAGGATTTGTTTCCTTCATTTCAAGGGCGAGACTTTCTGTGAAACCTCTCACAGCAAATTTAGTTGCGTGATAAACAGTTTGGCCAGGAACAGCAACCATACCAAAAATAGATGACGTATTAACAATTGCAGCTTCAGTATTATTGATCATGTGAGGTATAAATGCCCTAGTACTGTTAACTACACCATCAAAATTTATACCCATGACCCAGTCCCAATTATCTTCATCCATATCTTTAAAGTGAGAACCTGTCGTTACTCCAGCATTGTTGAATACTAAGTCTACTTTTCCATGTTGTTCAATAACCTTTTTGGGTAATGCCTCAATAGATTCTTTATCAGCGACATCAAGAATATGTGATGAAACAGAAACATTATATTTTCTTAACATCTCAACTGTCTCGTTCAACGTTTCTTCATTAACGTCACATACACAGACATCTGCTCCGTCCCTTGCTAGCAATATAGCCAAGTATCTTCCCATGCCTGAACCTGCTCCAGTAATAACCGCAACCTTATCTCTAAAAGTTTTCATATGATGTTCTCTCCCCTTTTCTCTCCATGAAAGGTAATATTGTAAGCTTCTTCAGGATCATTTCTTACGTATTGATCTAAAGCTTTTGCGTCATCGCCAACTAATATTCTCCATTTCTTTGCTTTTACCGCATCAAGAATTATTTTAGATGCTTCGGCAGATGAAGTGGGTGCATCTTTTGCAAAGGCTTCAGCATTTTCTTTCATTGCTTCTCTTACTTGATCTAAAGAAAAATTATGCACCGGAAGACCCATTTTGATCATATTTTGCTTTGCCATCTCAATTTCTTCATCTGATCTTTCTATTTCAAGGATTTTTCCTGTATTAATAGCAATCGAAGTTCCTATGTGTCCTGGCATGACAACTGAAACTCCCACATGAGGAGCATTGACCCTAAAATCATCAATTAGAGCTTCGCTAAACCCCTTCACCGCAAACTTGGCTGCAGAATAAGAAGTATGCGGAGTTCCGCCGAGACTAGCCCAAAATCCATTAATACTGCTTGTATTGATTATATGCGCCTCGTCACTAGCAATGATATAAGGCATGAAAGCTCTAGAACAGTAATAAACGCCATACCAACAAACCGCAAAACATTTCTCCCATTCTTCACGCGAGCTATGAATGAAGCTTCCACCTCCACCAATTCCAGCATTATTGAACAATAAATTTACATGATCAGTATCTTGCTGTTCCAGAACTTCGTCTCTAAATCTAATTACATCCTCTTCGTTTGATACGTCGCAAATATGTTTAGTGATTGTCACATTGGGAAATTGTTTGGTGGCCATATCAAAAGTTTCTTGCATGTTTTCTTCAATAACATCGCACATAGAAACATGACAACCATCATTTGCTAGCTGAAGAACTAGCTCTCTCCCCATACCGGTTCCACCTCCGGTTACAACAGCTATTTTATTTTTAAAATCTTCCATAATTTATTATTTTTCTTCCTCAGTAGATTTAGGGAAATCACTGAAAGGAAAGGGCTTATCGCCGGTTTGGTAATTTAAATAATCTAAAATCTGCACCATATAATTTCTAAAGCCAATAGATATCTTCGAGACATTTTCACTACGCTTATCTGTAAATAAAACAAATAAAAACTGAAGAAATACTATTATCCAAAGGACAGTCATTGCAGCATAATAAACAAATGAGAAGACAACCATAAATAGAAGTCTTAACCACTTTCCTTGCTTAAGAAAATTATCTTTCCATTCTTCGCTATCAATGAACTCTTCGTTCCCTACATCAATTATCTTTTCTTCTTCAATTTCTGCCATTTTTTTAACTTATAAATTCAACATCTTTTATTATGTCTTTACCCAAAACATTCTGGATTGAGCCATTTAGACTACTGCCTTTATAGATGATTTTGTAAAGAGAATCCACTATAGGCATCTCAACTTTATGTTCATCAGAAATATTTTTTACTACTTTAAGTGTTTTTAAGCCTTCAATTGTCTGCCCAATCTCTTTTTTAGCTTCATCAACAGATAAGCCTATGCCAATCAATTTACCAAACTGATGGTTTCTACTTAATGGAGAAGCACAAGTTGTTATTAAGTCACCGACGCCTGATAATCCCAAAAATGTTTGAGGATTAGCACCCAAATCTGTAGCTAATCTTCCCATTTCGCCTAATCCTCTTGTCATTATCATGCCAACAGTATTCTCTCCAGAATCTAATCCATCGGCGATGCCGCAAGCAATGGCATAAATATTCTTTAATGCACCACCCATTTCTACTCCATAAGGGTCTTCATTTTCATAAACTTTAAAAAAATTAGTTGAGAGGTCCTTAATTAAACTGTCTCTTAATAATTTATTTTTACTAGCAATTACTGTTCCAGATAAATGATGTAAGGCTATTTCTTCTGCTAAATTTGGACCGCTCAATATACCTATAGAGTTTTTTGGGTAATGTTCTTCAAGGATGTTACTCATCAAACTAAAACCTTCTTTTTCAACCCCTTTGGTTGCAGTAACAAGGTAAGAATTTTCTTTAATAAATTCTGTAGATAGTTTTGAAACTTCTCTAAAGGCATCACTAGGCACACAAAAGATAATAGTCTCTGATTCAGATATGTCCTCTATTTGAGAAGATGCAGTAAGATTAGGGCCCAGATTCAAATTGGGCACATACTTTTTATTGCATTTATTTTGATTAATTTCTTTTGCAGCTTCCTTATCTCTCATCCATAAATGAACATTATGTCCATTCAATGAAGCCAAATAAGCTAGTACTGTTCCCCAGCTACCTCCTCCAAGAACTGAAATCTTTTTTTTATTCATTAATTTTTAACAATTAAAGGTATGAAGTTACAATCCAAGTAGAATTCTAACAGTTTGTATTTGTTTTATGCTAAAACCTAACATTAAGAAGACATGGAAATTAGAAAATTAAAATCTGCAAAAGATATAAAAAAGTTTTTAGACTCTTCTAAGACTCAATACGTAAAAGTAGGTATTACTGATATCGATGGAATTTTGCGCGGTAAATATATGCATGTAGATAAGTTCATTAAATCTACTGAAAAAGGATTCGGTTTCTGTGATGTTATTTTCGGATGGGATAGTAATGATGAATTATATGATTTTAGAAACATTTCTAAAGATGAATTATTTACTGGATGGCATACCGGGTTTCCAGATGTAAAGACCAACATCGTTCCAGAAACTGGAAGACTGAATCCATTTGAAGAAAACATCCCATTTTTTCTAGCTGAATTATCCGACCGTGAAGTTTGTCCACGTGGGATACTAAATAAGATTCTCGGTTTAATGGAGAATGAAGGTATCAAATCTAAATCTGCATTTGAGTATGAATTCTTCCTATTTGATGAAACCCCTCAATCAATTAGGGAAAAGAATTTTTCAAATCTCAAAAACTTTACACCCGGAATGTATGGATACTCTATTTTGAGGAATTCAGTTCATTCTGATCTATACAACAAGTTACTGCATCTTTGCATAGATATGGATATGAGTTTGGAAGGTTTACATACAGAAACAGGTCCAGGAGTTTTAGAGGCAGCTATCATGGTGGATGACTCATTAAATGCCGCTGACAAAGCTACTTTATTCAAAACATTTTCAAAGGTTCTTTTTCAAAAAAATGAAATGATGGCCAATTTTATGGCTAAATGGTCCGATAAATATCCAGGTCAATCAGGGCATATACATACTTCACTACAAGATTTGGAAGGGAAATCTTTGTTTAGTTCCAAAGGAGAAGAATTACCAAAAACTATGAGCTATTTTATAGGTGGCTTACAAAAATATATGAGGGAATTTTCAGTCATGATTGCACCTACAGTTAATTCTTATCAAAGACTTTGTCCGGGAGCATGGGCCCCCATAAATATGACATGGGGGATAGAAAATAGAACGACTGCTTTTAGAGCAATCATGGGAGGTGCTTCCAGTCAAAGAGTTGAGAATAGACTGCCTGGAGCAGACTCTAATCCTTATCTGGCACTAGCCGCGACACTGGGTGCTGGATTTTTAGGAATTAAAGAAAAGATTGAACCTACTAAAGAAACTATTGGTGGTGCATACGAACTTAAATTAGAAAAAAAGTATCAAGTACCTTCCGATTTAAGAGAAGCTGCTAAACTTTTTAAAAACTCGGATTCAGCAAAATATCTTTTTGGGGAAAAATTTGTAAATCATTTTGCTAATTCCAGGATGTGGGAATTCCAAGAATTCCAAAAATCTAAGAACTTATTTAATACTTCTTCCATATCTTTATGGGAGCTAGAGAGATATTTTGAAATAATATAAACATGAAAACTGGCATAGTATTCCATGAGCTTTATTTGTGGCATCACACAGGCAATCATGCAGATTACGTGCCATATGGTTTCCCTGTTGAACCCTTTCACCACTCAGAAAGTCCTGATACCAAGAGAAGAATAAAAAACTTAATGGAGGTTTCGGGTCTTTATAACAAGCTTATACCTATAACTCCTAGAAAGGCTACAAAGGAAGAAATTCTATTTTTCCATACAGACAATCATTACGAACATATTCGATCTTTAAATGATTCGATTAGTGTTAATGCCGGCATCAGTGCACCTACAGGTATAGGTAGTTTCGATATCGCCCTTCTTTCTTCAGGAGGTGTTATAGAGGCAATCGATCGAGTAATTGATGGAGATGTAGATAATGCCTATGCACTTGTTAGGCCTCCGGGACACCATGCTATGCCAAATAAAGCAATGGGATTTTGTTTATTTGGAAATGCAGCAATAGCAGGTAAACATGCTCTGCAAATTAGAGGTCTTAATAAGATAGCTTTTGTTGACTGGGATGTACATCATGGAAATGGCACTCAAGCAGCTTTCTATGAAGACCCAACTGCATTAACTATTTCAATTCACCAAGATAGAAATTTTCCTACCAATTCAGGTTTCGTTTCAGAGAATGGTGAAGCAAAAGGTTCCGGCTACAACATCAACATACCGCTTCCTCCTGGCTCTGGAGTAGGAGCATATGAGGCAGCTTTTGATAGAGTCGTTATTCCCGCCCTTGAGGCCTATAAGCCAGAATTAATTATTGTGCCCTCGGGCTTTGATGGTGGTGCAGGAGATCCAATAGGTAGGCAAATGATGACCAGTGAAGGTTTTAGATCTTTAACTAAAAAATTGATGCAATCAGCAGAAGAAATCTGTGATGGAAAAATCTTAATGACGCATGAAGGTGGATATAGTGCAGCTACGGTTCCTTTCTTTGCTCATGCTGTAATAGAAACACTTGCACAAGAAGATACGGGAATAAAAGATCCTTTCCAAAATATTATAGGTAATCTCGGCCAACAAGAACTGCAACCTCACCAAGATCAACTTATTTTAGAGGTGGAGAATTTATTAAAAAATATTAAATAACTATGAATGATATCTTTGATCTAACTGGAAAAACGGCAATTATCACTGGAGCTTCATCCGGACTAGGTAAACATTTCGCTAAAACTCTTGCCTCTGCAGGTGCAAATCTGGTGATTTGCGCCAGAAGAGTCAAAAATCTAGAACAATTAAAACAAGAAATTAATGGTGAAGTGCTGGTCTTGCCTATGGATGTCACTTCAGAAGACAGTGTTCTGAATTTCTTTTCAGAAGTGAAGAATTCAATTGGATCAGCGGACATATTGATAAATAACGCTGGAACTT
>MDTA01016320.1_pt1 | contig 14572 bp, 12 predicted proteins | sample 811151 | NCBI WGS metagenome assembly MDTA01 (sample SAMN05326648, study PRJNA326480) | marine metagenome | isolation source: seawater | place: Indian Ocean: South | collected 2010 | reverse complement strand
GTGGTGGAATTGGTAGACACAAGGGACTTAAAATCCCTCGCCAGTGATGGCGTGCCGGTTCAAGTCCGGCTCCGGGTACCATATTGATAAAATGAGTTCATTAACAGAAAAATTTGAAACTGGTGTAGATATAAAAGATTTGTTTTTTGCTTTATGGAATCAAAAAATAAAGATCATAGTAGTTACTGGAATATTCTCCATTGGATCAGTATTTTATTCTCTTAATCTTCCCAACATATACAAAAGTGAAACTGTTGTTATGTCAAATTCCTCAGGAAACAGTTCATCAATTAGCCAACTTGCCAGCCGTTATTCTGGTCTTGCGAGCATTGCTGGAGTCTCTTTACCACAGTCTGATTCAGTCGATAAAGTCAGTATAGGTATAGCGACTTTAAAATCATATAGTTTCTTTGAAGAATTCATTATAAATAATGATTTATTTGTTGAACTACTTGCTGTAAAAGAGTGGGATGAATTAAATAATGAATTAATAATTGATGAAAATATATACAACAAGCCTGAGAAGAAATGGGTTTCAAATAAACAGTATGCTGTAAATGGAAAACCCTCTAATCAATATGCCCATAGAAAATTCTTAACTCAACACTTTTCTATATCTAAAGATAAATTAACAAACTTTGTTACCATTTCTGTAAAGCATAAATCACCACATGTTGCTAAAAACATAGTAGAACTTTTAGTAAGAGATTTGAATGAAAAAACTAGGCAAAAAGATAAAGATGAAGCAGAAAGATCCATCACTTATTTAGAAAAAGAAATCTCACAAACTCAATTAGCAGACTCAAAAATTGCATTAAATAATCTTATTCAAAAGCAACTAGAAACTATTATGATAACTAATACAACTCCTGAATATTACTTTACAACAATTTCAAGTCCAATAGTTCCAGAGCTGAAAGATAGTCCAAGAAGAGCTCTAATATGTATTGCAGGTTTCCTTTTAGGGTTAATGTTAATTTCTTTATATATCTTAATTGACCACTACATAATTAAAACAAATAAGAATAACTCATAGTTGTTAATCATGATTGATTTTTTTCAAGTGAATGATGCAGAACCATATAGTTATTTTAAAATACTTTATGACGAGGCTTACAAAAGTAATCAAAAAAATATTGAAGCTATTAATGTTAGCTCGTACAGTAAAATTAATTCAGAGGTAAATTCAAGAATTGTTAATATAAAATTTGTAAAAGGAGACAAATTTTATTTTTTTTCAAATTATGAGTCACCTAAATCTATTGATTTTGAAAATCACAATCAAGTTGCATGCATATTTTATTGGCATGAAATTGATGCTCAAATAAGAATAAAAGGGATGATTGAAAAAATAAGTGAGCGAGAATCCGATGAACATTTCAAAAAAAGAAATCTTAGTAAAAATATCCTAGCTATTTCTTCTAATCAATCAAAAAAAATTAAAAGCTATGAAAATGTTTTAGAAAAGTATAATGAAACATTTAATAAATATAAGAAACTTGATCAAATAAAAAGACCGTCATATTGGGGAGGATTTTGTATACGTCCTTATGAGTTTGAGTTTTGGAGAGGACATGAGAGCAGAATCAATAAAAGAGAACATTTTATATACGAAGATAATTTATGGATAAAAAGTTTTTTAGAACCATAGTATATGAACGATGAGGTCAAGTTTGAATAATCAAATCAATATCACTGTCGTTGGGTCTGGATATGTAGGAATGTCGCTATCAGTTTTACTTGCACAACAAAATAACGTGACTGTTTTTGATATCGATTCTACGAAAATATCTCTTATAAACTCTAAACAATCAACTATAAAAGATAATGAAATAGACTCTTTTATGCAATCAAAAAAACTTTTTCTAAAAGGAACTCTATGTGAAAAAGAAGCTTTTCTAAACGCAGATTATATTCTAATAGCAACACCGACAAACTATGATCCTGTGACTGACTATTTTGATACAAGCTCTATTGAATCTGTTATTGAAAAAATTGAAAAAATTAATACTCACGCATTAATTATAATTAAAAGTACTATTCCAATAGGTTACACCAACTCTATAAGTAAAAAACATAAAAACAATAAGATTATTTTTTCACCAGAGTTTTTAAGAGAAGGAAAAGCATTGCATGACAATCTTTATCCATCCAGAATTGTAATTGGTGATGTAGATAAAAAAAGTAAATCATTTGCATCAATATTAAAAAAGGCTGCAAAGATAGACTGTAATATTCTCTACACAAGTTCCATGGAAGCTGAAGCAATTAAATTATTCGCTAATAGCTATTTGGCAATGCGTGTTGCTTTTTTTAACGAGCTCGATTCATTTAGTATTAAAAATGAGCTAAATTCCAAAAATATTATTGATGGTATATCACTTGATAAAAGAATTGGCATGGATTACAACAATCCTTCATTTGGTTATGGTGGATATTGTCTACCAAAAGATACAAAACAGCTTTTATCGAATTATAAAGGCATTCCTCAAGCATTAATCGGTGCTATTGTTGAGTCTAATTCTTTAAGAAAAGATTTTTTGAGCAAACAAATCATGAAACATAAACCAAAAGTAGTTGGTGTTTACAGATTAATTATGAAAAACGATAGTGATAACTTTAGATCTTCTGCAATTCAGGGAATCATGAATAGATTAAAAAGTCATAACATAAAAATAATAATATATGAGCCATCTATAGATAAAGAGAACAATTTGTTTGATGAAAATGAGATTGTCAATAACTTGGAATTATTTCTAACTAAATCAGATATAATCATTGCCAATAGGATAACTGACGAAATTAAAAATGTTAAAAAGAAAATTTTTAGCAGAGATGTATATGGAAAAGACTAAAGCTATCTTCGAAATTCTGGAGTCTACGTGAAGATATTCATTACTGGAAGCGCTGGTTTCATAGGCTTTCATCTATCTAAACTTTTACTTGATAAGGGTTATAAAGTTTATGGCTACGATGGAATGACAGATTACTATGATGTAAGCCTAAAAAAGAAACGTCATGAAATTTTAGAGAAATATGATAATTTTTTCTCAGAGATTGGAATGCTTGAAAACTTTATTGCTCTTGAGAAATCTATAAAGACATTTAACCCTGAAATAATTGTTCATCTAGCAGCTCAAGCTGGAGTTAGATATAGCCTAGAAAATCCTAGAGCATATATTGAAAGCAATATTGTAGGCACGTTCAACGTCATGGAAATAGCTAGGGATATAAAAGTTGACCATCTTTTAATGGCCTCAACTTCGTCTGTTTACGGAGCTAATGAAAATATGCCTTTTTTTGAGGTTGATAAAGCTGATACCCCACTAACAATATATGCTGCATCAAAAAAAGCGACTGAGAGTATGGGACATTCATATTCTCATATTTATAACTTGCCAATTACTATGTTTCGTTTTTTTACAGTCTATGGTCCTTGGGGCAGACCAGACATGGCCTTATTTAAATTTACAAAAGGGATAATTGATGGCACACCTATCGATGTTTACAACAATGGAAAAATGTACAGAGATTTTACATATGTCGATGATTTAGTTAAAGGTATTTCGGGTCTAATTAATAAAGTCCCAGATCAGAATAATACTAAAATTAGTGGGGATACTCTGTCAAATGTTGCACCTTTCAGAGTAGTTAATATTGGAAACTCAAATAAAGTAGCTTTAATGGATTTCATTAAATCCATTGAGAAAGAAGTTGGAAAAAAAGCATCTATTAACTTCATGCCTATGCAGCTTGGTGATGTCCCAGCAACTTGGGCTGACTCTTCTTTACTTAGTAAGATTACAGGATATAAACCAAATACAAACTTTAATGAGGGAGTAGGTAATTTTGTAGCTTGGTACAGAGAGTATTACAAAGTCTAAATGTGTAAAAGCCTTTATGAAATTTGATAAGAGAAATATTAAAATTGCTATTATTGGGCAAGGTTATGTCGGTTTACCCTTAGCTGTAGAGTTCGGTAAACTCTTTAAAGTAATTGGTTATGACATTTTAGAGACAAGAATTAATGAATTAAATCTTAAAAACGATTCAACAAATGAAGTCACAGAAGATCAATTTGATGAGGCAAAATATTTGAAATTTTCAAGTGACCCATCAGATCTGAAAGATGTAAATGTATATATTATTACTGTTCCCACCCCGATTGATACTCAAAAAAAACCTGATCTAAAACCTATAATTAATGCTTCGAAACTTGTAGGTAAATATCTTCATAAAAAAGATATCGTAATTTACGAGAGTACTGTATATCCTGGCGCCACTGAAGAAATATGTGTACCAATTCTTCAAAAAAATTCAGGGCTAAAATATAACGAGGATTTTTTTGTTGGGTACAGTCCAGAAAGAATTAATCCCGGAGATAAAAAACATAGATTAACAAATATTACAAAAATAACTTCTGGTTCAACACCTGAGATTTCATATTTTATTGATAAGCTCTATAAAAAAATCATTCAAGCTGGTACCCATAAAGTTGATAGTATTAGAATTGCTGAAGCAGCTAAGGTTATTGAAAATACTCAAAGAGATTTAAATATAGCCTTAATTAATGAGTTAGCAGTTATTTTTGATAAATTAAATATTGACACCGAGGCTGTTCTTGAAGCATCTGAAACAAAATGGAATTTTTTGCCATTTAAACCAGGTTTAGTGGGAGGCCATTGCATTGGAGTTGATCCATATTATCTTATGCATAAAGCCGAATCAATTGGATACAGCCCCAAAATAATCACCTCAGGAAGATATTTGAACGATAACATACAAAAATATCTTGTAAATAAATTGAAAAAAAAGATGATTGAAAAAAAAATAAATATCAAAGAATCTACGGTTCTGATAATGGGATTTTCCTTTAAAGAAAATTGCCCTGATGTAAGGAACACTGGAGCAATAAAATTAATTAATGATTTAATTAAAAATGATATTTCATATGAAGTTTATGATCCTGTAGTAGATAAACAAGATGCTCTAAAACATTATGACATTAATGTGATATCTGACCCATCTACCAATACCTATGACGCTATTATAATTACTGTTGCACATGATGAATTTTGTAAAATGAGTATTGATGAAATTCGCTCTTTTGGAAAACAAACTCATGTATTATTTGATTTAAAATATATATTAAAAAATGAAGAATCTGATATCAAATTTTAAAAAATCATTATTATATTTTTCAAATATTTTTATATTTACCTTTAAGGCAATTTTTAAAGATCCCTCAAATATAAATATAATTTTTAAAAAGTTATCAAATCGTATTACAAATAAATCTGTCTCAAATGATTATCTAATGTGGTTAGAAAAAAATTCTAAAAACATTGATGATTATTGTAAAAATATAGATAAAGAATTATGGCAAGAATCAAACTTATTCTTGCGTGAATTAAATGGTTTATCAAAAAAAGTCGATAAAAGTATCATAAATAAGATGGGAGGAGGAGGCTGCTCTGAGCTGTTATATTTTATTGTCAGAAAGCTTAAGTTACGAAATATAGTTGAGACTGGAGTATCTTTAGGATTCTCTTCAACAGCATTACTTATGGCAGTTGAAAAAAATGGGTTTGGTAAAGTTTTTAGCTCAGATTTCCCATATCCAGGCCTCAAAAATTCCCAAGATTACATTGGTTTATTGGTTCCTAGAAGATTAAAAGATATTTGGGTTTTGGAAGTAAAAGGCGATAAGTACAATTTACCTAAAATAAATCATATGGTGAGTAATATTGACTTACTCCATTATGATTCTGATAAAAGCTACAATGGAAGAGATTTTGCCTTAAATATTTTTAAGGACAAAATCAATGAATCGTCCATAATTATTTTTGACGATATACATGAGAATACTCACTTTAAGGATTATATAGAGAACAATAATCTATCAGGATTTGAAATTTTTAAGTATAAAAACAAGTTTATTGGGATGATAGGAGATATGCATTAATTTTTCTATCTATTGTTTAAGAAAACTTGTGAATATCACTTGAACATCATGAATTTATCTTAGACATATAATGTATAATATCTATCAAATTTATAGGGATATTCATGAAGAATAATAAGTGTGTTTATGTTGGCATGAGTGCAGACCTAATTCACCCTGGCCATTTAAATGTCATTAATGAGGCCTCAAAATATGGTGAGGTTATTGTTGGGTTGCTTACTGATAAAGCTATAGCAAGTTATAAAAGACTACCCTATATGAACTTTGATCAAAGAAAAATTGTTGTAGAAAATATCAAAAATGTCTGTAAAGTTGTCCCACAGGAAACTTTAGACTATATTCCAAATCTTAATTTATATAAACCTGACTTTGTTGTTCATGGAGATGATTGGAAGTCAGGTGTTCAATCTAAAGTAAGAGAAAAGGTCATAAATGCGTTGAAAGATTGGGGTGGTACATTGATTGAAGTGCCATATACAGAAGGCATTTCATCCACTAATTTGAATCAGGCTTTAAAAGCAGTTGGTACTACACCGGATATCAGAAGATCAAGACTAAAGAGATTACTCGACGCAAAATCTTTAGTGCGAATATTAGAAGTTCATAATGGTTTAACAGGATTAATAGTTGAGAATGTTTCAGTTGAGAAGGATGGTCAAAAGATCGAATTTGATGGTATGTGGGGCAGTAGCTTAACTGATTCAACTGCTAAAGGAAAACCAGACATTGAAGCGGTTGATGTGACTTCAAGAACAAATACTTTGCAAGAAATTATAGAAGTAACTACTAAGCCAATAATTTATGATGCGGATACTGGTGGCCAAATCGAACATTTTTGCTTTACTATTAAAACACTTGAGAGATTAGGTGTTTCTGCAGCAATAATTGAAGATAAAACTGGTTTGAAAAAAAATAGCTTATTTGGCACAGATGTTCCTCAAACACAGGATTCGATTGAATCATTTTGTGAAAAAATCAAAGCTGGTAGAGAAGCGAGAGTTACAAAAAGTTTCATGATCATTGCAAGAATTGAAAGCTTAATATTAGACAAGGGCATTGATGATGCGATTGAGAGAGCTAAAGCATATGTTAAAGTTGGTGCAGATGGGATTATGATTCATAGCAGAAGAAAAAAGCCAGATGAGGTTTTAGAATTTTGTAAAATTTTTAAAGAATCATGCGCAGACACACCTTTGGTAGTTGTTCCTTCAAGCTATAATTCAATTTACGAAAAAGAACTTGAAGAGGCTGGAGTAAATGTTGTCATATACGCTAATCATCTTCTTCGATCTGCATATCCTGCTATGATGAATGTTGCTAAATCTATTCTTGAAAATAGTAGGTCGTTGGAAGCTGATAATGATTTATTATCTATAAAAGAAATTTTAGAACTGATTCCTGGTACAAAGTAATGTTGTCGCCAAAAATAGTATTTCAATTACTCAAAGATTTAGATATTAATTTTTTCACTGGAGTACCAGATTCATTACTAAAAAATTTTTGTGCCTATGCTGAGGACAATTTACCTAAAGAGAATCATGTAATTGCAGCTAATGAAGGAAGTGCAGTTGCAATTGCTGCAGGGTACCATTTGGCATCTAATAAGGTTCCCTTGATATATATGCAAAATTCTGGATTTGGCAATGCTATTAACAGCATTCTCTCTCTTGCTGATTCAGACGTATATAGCATTCCAATGATTTTGTTTGTAGGATGGAGAGGAGAGCCTAATGTGAAAGACGAACCTCAGCATCTTAAACAAGGGCGCGTGATGGTAGAGCTTATTGAATCTATGGAACTAGATTATGAGATTATTGATTCTGAATCTAGTGATTTTTCAAACAAATTAACTTCCGTTGTAAGTATTGCCAAATCTAAAAAAGTTCCAGTGGTTGTTTTAATTAAGAAAAATACTTTTGAAAGCTATGAGTACAGGCCTCAGGCTTTTTTTGAAACAATTCTTTCAAGAGAAAAAGCTATTTCAGAAATTTTAGACAATGTTCCTGAGGAAACAATTATTATTTCAACAACTGGAAAGACATCAAGAGAACTTTATGAGATAAGATCAAAACATAATATGGGCCATCATAAAGATTTCTTGACAGTGGGCTCTATGGGGCACACATCCTCAATAGCTCTAGGAATAGCAAAGGTGAAAAAAAACAGTCATGTTGTTTGTATAGATGGCGATGGATCTGTATTAATGCACATGGGCAGTCTATGCGTTAACGCTGAACAAAATCCTAAAAATTTAACTCACATTGTAATAAATAATGGGGCGCACGAATCAGTTGGTGGTCAACCAACTGCTGCTAGATTATCAAGCATATCAAAAATTGCTAAATCTGCCGGGTATAAAAAAATTATTGCTGTTGAAATGATCGAAGAAATAAAAGACGCTATAAATGAGTGCCTTAAATATGAAAATGGACCTTGTCTTATAGAAATATTTGTAAACACTGATGTCAGAAAAGATTTAGGCAGACCCACAAGCTCTCCGATTCAGAATAAAGAAGAGTTTATGAATTGGATACTAAAAAAATAATGAATCTAAGAGATTGTCATGTTTTTAATCCTGTAGACATATACTTCGGTAGAGGAGTAAGAGAGAAAATACTTGAAAAATTATCAAATGCAAATATTTTGGTTGTTTTATCAAAATCTGGGAAAGAAAGATTTTTGCATGACAAGCATTTTAAAGAAATTCAAAATACAAATAGATTATCTTGGATCGATAATGTTGAATCTAATCCATCATTAGAAACAATTAACGATAATATTAACTATATAAATGAGACAGAATTTGACTATATCATCGGTTTTGGTGGAGGAAGTGCAATAGACACTGCTAAGGCAATTTCAGTTGGTATTGCTGCAAAACAATTGCAGGTTTCATTAGATAAAATTATTGAGGAACCTGCAATTCAAAATACTTTAAAAGTAAGCAAATTTATTGCCATTCCAACAACTTTTGGAACTGGAAGTGAAGTAACATCTTTTGCAACTGTATGGGATAAAAAAAATTTCAAAAAACTCTCATTATTTGGGCCAAAAGTATATCCAACATTTGCAGTTGTAGATCCAGATTTAGCAACTAGTAGCCCAAACGAAATTTTACTAACAACTGGTTTGGATGCAATAAATCAAGCATTTGAATCAATTTGGAATAATAATGCAACTTTTTTATCAAATTTATATGCAACAAAAGCTATTGCTCTAGGTGTTAATGCTCTTAAAAAACTTTTATTAGAAAATAATAAAAATTTTTTAAGTGATATGGCAGAGTCAAGTTTATTAGCAGGTTTAGCAATAGCACAAACGAGAACTGCACTCTGCCACTCTATTTCATACCCATTAACAGCAAAACTAGATATTCCACATGGTCTTGCATGCGCTTTTAGTATGATTGAGGTATGTAAATTTAATCTTGAAGTTGATGATGGAAGGCTAACCCAACTTAAGAATAATTTAGGCACAGATGATTTAGTAAAGATGATAACTAATTTTTTATCAGAAGTCGGATTTGCTGATCACTTTAAGCAGTACTGTGATGATATACAAAAAATAAGTTCTTTGTCATCCGAGATGTATAATCCTAGCAGGGCTGGCAATAATATGAGGAATGCAAATATTGATGATATAAATTTAATACTAGAGCGTTCTGCTGATCATTGGTAAAGTTTTGGCATTGAACGCATCAAAAAAAATTCTTATCTTTGAATCTTCAAGGCCTGAAAATCCGACTATTGGTGGATCATTTAGGTCCTTAAAAGTAGTAATTCAAGCCTTGATTGAAGATGATTGGAATATTACCATTGCATGCTATAAAAAAAATAAATTTTTAGAATTCCCTAACCAGAATATCGAAGTTATAGAGCTAAAACATTTTTCTCTTAGATCAGCCTATTCAAAAATTTTCAAAAAATCTTCTCAGAAAGATAAAGAAATTATAAATAACTATTCAAATAGCAAAAATGTTTTAAGAAATGTTTTCAACCCATTTAGCAATATTTTTTTTAATACTCTTAATAGTTTTACTTTATGGAGATTTATATCAGTATTAGAACCAGAATATATTTATTGCAACACCAGCATATCAAATGATAGAAATATTATATTACCAGGCTTATTTCTTAAAAAAAAAATTATTAGCCATTTAAGGAATTTACCAAAAGTAGGAGTTATAGACAGATTCGTTTCATCAAAAATTTCTTATGTAATTTCTATCTCTGAAGTGGTTCATAATCATTGGAAGGATAATAAATGTAATTTTAAAAAAAGTTGTGTTTTGAGAAATGCCTTGGGAGATGATTTTGAAAAGTATGAGCAGAAGATCAGAGAGGAAGTTTTTTTTAAAGGCGACAATTTTAAAATTGGTTGCTTTTCAAGATTAATTAAGTGGAAAGGCATAGTTACTCTAATTGAGGCATTTGATTTATATAAAAAAAATGACGGTGATGGAATCTTACATATTTATGGAGATGGCCCAATGAAAAAAGAAATAGAATCTTTAATAATATCAAAGAATATGCAACATCACATAAAGCTGATGGGACATATTGATGATGTGGCAAGAGAGATAATTTCTTGTAGTTTGATTATTGCTCCCTCAGATGAGCCAGAGCCACTTGGTAGGACTGTAATGGAATCAATGTATCTCGGAATACCTGTCATTGCATCTGCTGGAGGTGGCCACATTGAAACAATAACTGACGGAGAGAATGGTTTGCTTTTTAAGATGAAGTCTAAATCTTCATTAGAAAAACAAATAACTAAAGTTTACAAAGATGATAAATTAAGATATAAACTTGCCAATTCGGGTATATCGAAGTCACAACAATGGTTATCTTCAAGTTATAAGAAAAATATTCAAAATCTTTTTAGAAATATATAGTTATGTGCGGCATCTCTGGAATTTATAGCAGCGAATCTTTAAATACACAAGACGTTCGCATTGTTGAAGATATGCTGAAAAGTATAAATCATAGAGGACCAGATAACACCGGCGTCCATGTTGAGGAAAATATAATTTTAGGTCATGTTCTTTTAGCAATTATAGGATTAGGTACAGGCAAACAGCCACTTTCAAATAATAAGAATGATATTTGGGTTACCTATAATGGAGAGATTTATAATTTTAAGGAGATAAGATCGTCTCTTGAGTACAAAGGATATAAATTTAATACAAGAACAGATACAGAAGTACTTGTATATTTATATGAAGAATACGGTGAAGATATGGTTCATCATCTTAATGGAATGTTTGCATTTGCAATATGGGATTCAAGAGCTAAAAAGCTTTTTCTTGGAAGGGACAGATTGGGAGTTAAACCTTTGTTTATTGCAAAAGATAAAAATAAATTTTTTTTTAGCTCTGAACTAAAAGGACTCAAAAACACATCAGCCAATCTTGGAGACATTGACCCAGTTGCAATAATGCACTATCTGAGGTTTAAGCATGTAGGTGCTAATCGAAGCATTTACGATAATGTATTGAAAGTGCCACCGGCACACACCGTAACAATCCAAAATGATGAGATTACTTTAAATAAATATTGGTCACCAATACCAAGAAATCTTAAGAAAGATATTAAAGATGAGATAAGAAATGTTATTAATGATGCTACAAAGATTAGATTAGTATCTGAGGTACCGCTGAGTCTTGCTTTAAGTGGAGGCATTGATTCTTCAATTGTTCTTTATGAATCTGTGGTAGGATGTGGAAACAAAGTCGATACTTTTTCAATAAGATATCCTGGGCAATCAGAAGATGAGTCTCAGTTGGCAAAGAAACTATCAAAAGACTTTGATGTAAAACATAACATTATTGATTTTTCTGAAATAGATACAAATTATTTACCAAAATTAACTCAAATATTAGATGAGCCATTTGGTGACTATTCAGCCTATCCGTCATTAATGCTTTTCAAAGGCCAAAGTAAATTTTCAACAGTTGTTTTAACTGGTGATGGGGGTGATGAGGCTTTTGGTGGCTATCAAAGATATATAAGATTCAACAAATTAAAAAATTTTTTACCTATACTTAAAATTATCAATAAAGTCGTCCCGAAATCATTTCATAGTATTTTTCCGAAAAAAATTAATAATGCCCTTTCATATGGATCAAAAAATCTCCTTGAGTTTTATTTAGATATCCTTTCAACTCAAAGCGAAAGCTATTATTCAAGAATGTTTAGGTCTGAGTTTAGTTCCAATTTAAATTTTTTTAAGTCAAAAAATTTATCAAAAATAGAATTACATGATTCTCTGAGAAACTTAGAATCATTGATTGATTATAAAGACTATTTGCCTGGTGATGTTTTGTCAAAAGTTGATTTAACCTCGATGCATTATTCCATGGAGGCAAGGTCTCCATTTCTGGACTACAGAGCTGTGGAATTAGGAATTTCGATAAATAATAAATTGAGGATAAAGAATAATAAGACAAAATATTTACTAAGAGAGACATATAAAAATAAGATACCTGATTATATTTTGAATGCAAAAAAAAGGGGATTTACAGTTCCTCAAGCTTATTGGCTAACACCAGAATTTGTTTCTTTTTTAAAAGGAACTCTTTTAGAAAACTCTGTATTGACTCAAAAAATCTTTAAAAGAAATAAGTTAGAGAGCTTTATAAATGATTGTTTAAACAATCATAATTTAAATGCAAGACATCTGTGGAATGTTTTAATGTTAGAGCTATGGTTAAAACAGAATTGAGAATAAACTCAGAGTCAATTTCTTTTGTAAGAGCAGCAATTTACGTTACTTTAGCAGCACTGTCTTTTGAGGGCCTAAATTTTGCTGGTCTTCCATTAGCAAGAACAGCAGGATTTTTTGTAATTTTAGCTTTCATAATAGAGACAATAATTAATTACGGAAAAGGCACATATTTAAAATTAGGTCACATTCTGTTTTTTACAATATCAATTGTAGTTATGTCATTTTCTCTATTTAGGGCCTTTGATCCTACAGCTGGATTTGTTCTATTTGTCTCTTTTGTATCAAATATTATCTTTTTTATAATTTTTTGTATTTCAATTAATAACAAAAGATTTTTTAAGATTTCTTTAATTGTTTTTGCAATGTTTTTTATCATTTCAACCTTTATGGCTTTATTCATTGATAACTCAACTATTGTTGCCTCAGATGAGCTCATAGAAGATCTAAGACTGGAATCAATAAGACAAGCTGGATTTTTAAGAAATCCCAATCGATATGGCTATCTTGGATTAATTGTCTTTTGGAGTGGACTAATTCTCTATACCTTAAAACTTACTTCTAGAAAAATTTCACAACTGATTATTTTTTTGAGTACGATAGCTATAATTCTTAGTCTATCAAGATCGGTTATATTGGGATTGTTAATAGGTTTTGTGTATCTTGCTTATGTTATGAACTTAAAAAGGTCTGTATTTGCAGTTTCTGTAATATTTTCATTATTTCTTGCTACAGACTTCCTAGTTTCCGTTGACAGTGAAGAGTCAATAATTAATAAACAAATAGTTCAAAGGTTTTCTGTATCAACACTTACTGGATCTGGAAGCACTAGCGCCAGAACATCGTTGTGGAAAGAAAGCTTACATAGGATAAATGAAAATCCAGTTCTTGGAACACCAATGGGATCTTTACAAAATGTTGTTGGATATAGGAGTGGATATAAAAGTCATGATCCTCATAATACTTTTATGTTTTTATGGCAGTATTTTGGAATTCTAGGTTTATTTACTATCCTAGCAACTTTCATATGGATATTAAGAATTGTTATGAATAGACGTATACCCAAAAAACACAGATATCTAATTTTTTTCATGTTTATATCAATGATGGTTCCGAACATTTTTCATTCTACTTTATCTTGGAAAGCCACAATGCTTCTTTTTTGCTTTATTTATGCTATCAAAAATATTGTAATTGATGACAAAATTAATAGTAAATATTCAGTCTCCAAATGATTAATACTCTTAAATTTAATGAATTTGAAAACTTAAAAAAATTTTTAAAGGATGTTTCAACATTATTATTGGTTACTTTGTTTGCAAAATCTTTGAGGTATTTGTCTACAATAATTATTGCGAGAAATATTAGTATTGAGGATTATGGTACTTACGCATATTTTATACAATTATCTGGATATTTATGCACAATAATAGAGATAGGCTTGCCCACCTCAATTATAATTTTTCATATTAGGCGAGGAATATCACTTAGCCAAATTTTTCTTGTAATCATGACATTTATCTTGTCAATTTTTTTTACTTTATTCATTGGCTTATCTTTTTACCAAGTACTTTCAGGAAATACTGACTTTATTTTGAGTGGCTCTCTTTCTGCACATCACTTACTTTTGTATAGTTTCGTTTTGATTATTGGTAGCATTCTTATGGCCTCAGTAAGGGCTAAAGAACAAAATTTGAAATACAGTTTTTTTACTTTTCTTCTTGGATCATTTTTTTTTACATCTATCGTTATAACGAAATATTTTTTTGGATTAAGTCTTTTAAATGCATATTTTTCAATTTTTGCAGCATCTTTTTTATGGGTAGTCATTCTTCTAATTACAAATTTAGATTTATTTCATAAGTCTATTAATACAAGACTTCC